>Ga0114916_1000043_pt1 | contig 127529 bp, 121 predicted proteins | sample MalvirAntarct_66_FD_83501 | JGI IMG/M metagenome (GOLD analysis project Ga0114916, IMG submission 83501) | Marine viral communities from the Global Malaspina Expedition - Malaspina viral metaG Antarct_66 | ecosystem: Environmental > Aquatic > Marine > Oceanic | place: West Anvers Island... | reverse complement strand
ATTGATATAGACAGACACGCTGAATTTATTTGCTGTGTATCGCAAGCATCAGCAGATTAATATAGAAATTATTTACTTTAACTGAGTATAGGCCTTATCAAGGTGGCACTAAAATACAAAAATACCAGTAGCAAATATAATTGAAGTGACAATTGCTAACGCAATAAATTCACCATTGTAACGACACTTCAAATCTCCTTTACATACATTTATTAATTTCATTACGAACCACCTTTTAATGTCTAATCTGTATGTAATATAGATAAGGGGATTCTTTTAAAGTTCCACCCAACTAATACAAGCAAGAAAACTAGCTAAAAATTAATAGCAGTTATATAAATCCCGAGTAACATACCGCTTAAAAGAAAAATAACAATTTATGAAACCAGTCTGGGCTCTATTAAGTGTAGTTACCCCTTTAGCATAGACATAACCTGTACACATATTTCATATACACCTGGTTGTAACGTATATTAAACATAGCAACATAAATATAATTTTTATTGAACTTTTTATACAGAACATAGCCTATGGAATACACGCAGATGCAATAAAACAGACTCACATTCATTAGATCTTAAAAAATAACATCACATAAAGAAGAAAATAATCAATACAATAATTCAATCAAATAAACATCAACTTCAGAGGCATACACCAATGAAACATCAATTATATATCACTTGTTTATTCATCTCATTCTTATTAGTTACCAGTGTTGCGCATTCAACTGGAACAACAAAGTATCAACATAAACTCTTACTTGAAGAGCATCCAGATTACCTGACTTATGAAACGCCAGAGAAAGGTGAAATGAATGCAAAGATTCTTCTGGAAGACAAGATAATGATAGTAGAGCTGTTTACACCTGTGTATAACATACATGGAGTAGAAACGGCCCCTAACTTGAGAAGTGAGGAAGAAAATTTACTCGTAGCAAACGCCAGGCAAAAATTCCTGAATTCACCACAACAATACTTTACATTTAGCCCAAGTAAAGCATGCACAATGCAATCTCTGGGATACAGACTAGAACAGGTTGAAGCAGGCGCCAAGCAGGCACAGCCCCAAAATAAAAAATGGCATCATTATAATGTCAGAGCTGAATTGATCTTTACTTGTAGCAAAGCACTACCAGAAAGTATGTCAATGACTATATTTAAAGCATTTCCAAACCTGAAAGAAATTCACACACAATTTATCGCTTATCATAGTGATTTACGCAGGACAGTTTTGACACCTGAAAAACCAACCATTCAATTTACTCGGTCTTCTGGTACTAACATAAAGAAGTAATCTGATAGTAATATAATAAATCTTTTTACTATTTCGAATATATCCATATTAATTGAAATAGCCTAAAATTCAGAAGTAGCAGTTATATAATTTCAGCAAGATGTTTCTGCCAGCCACAAGCTGGCAGAAATCATGTTAGCGACACTATGTGATCATCTTTTGGAGTATGTATTATAGTAAATACGATACCACCATCGTCTAATTCATCCAGCTCTTCATTCTTGCTAGCGCAGAACCCTGTTCACTGTTCCACTTCTTCGCCCACTGTTCCAGTTCTTCAGCAGGAATTGCCTCAGAAAAATAATATCCCTGGCAGTAATCACATCCCATATCCATAAGCTTGATTAATTGCTGTTCTGTCTCAACACCTTCAGCAATAATATCAAAACCCAGCCCTTCAGCCAGTGCTATAGTAGACTGCACAATCATTTCATCACGTTCAGAATTGGCCAGCTTATGAATAAAATACTTATCTATTTTTAAAGTGGTCACAGGCATTTTTTCCAGATAACTTAACGAAGAATAACCAGTGCCATAGTCATCAATAGAGATTCTAAAACCAAAATCCTTCAGGTTTTGCAATGTGTTAGAGCCACTTTCCTCTTGTACATACGCGATACCTTCGGTTATTTCTAATTCTATTGTAGAAGGATCATAGTTAAAGGCCTCCACCCATGATATAAGTGCAGTTGAAAATTCCTGATCCATAAAGTTAACGGGAGATATGTTGATAGCGATAGCAATGTCAAGGTGAGTATCTTTCCATAATTGCATATCACGTAATGCAGTTTTCAATACCCACATTGTGAGCGGCCTGATAAGCTGCATGTTTTCTATAATGGGTATAAATTCGTCAGGACTAATATATCCTAATTGAGGATGTTTCCAGCGAAGCAATGCTTCTACTTTTTCCATTTCCCATGTAGATAAATTTATTATTGGCTGATAATAAACTTCAAATTCTTCATTCTGAAGAGCATTACGTGCAGCCGATTTTATCGTTAACTGCCTAATTGAAGATGTATCATTTTCAGCATTATAAAAAGAATAATTTAACTTATGCGATTTTGCATAATACATGGCTGTATCTGCATGAACCATAAGGTCAATATGATTATCTATAGTGTCATCAAATAAAGATATACCTATGTTCATCCTGACTTCGACAGTAATCTCAGATACCTTAAATCCTTTTTTAAATCTGTCCAGTAATTTTTTGCAAAACCCTACAATTTCTTCCTGATCTTTAAAGTCAGTTAAAATTACACCGAATTCGTCGCCACCCAGTCTACCTACAAAACAATTATTTGTATTAGTCGCAACAGCGGTTAAACGATTACCTACTTCCAATAACACTTGGTCACCTTCACCATGACCAAGCGTGTCATTAATTTCCTTAAAACCAACCAGATCAACAAGAAGCATCGAGATCTTTTTGTTACCATCGTTATTAGTGCTACACAGGTTCATTAACTCATCAATAAAGGCTCTACGATTTGGCAATCCTGTAAGAAAATCATGGGTCGCCATATATTGAAGTTTATCTGCATTTTGTTTTTGCACAGTTATATCGCGAACGACAACAGTATATGTACTATCTGTTTCTGCAATTTTATGATTGGCTACACTGAGCTCAATTATTTTATCTTCACCCTGATTACCCTTAAGCACTAGCTGGTGATTTTTTAAATCATCTTCAGAGATTTTTCTGCTTTCCAAAGCCTTTAATATTGTTTTAAACCCAGGCAGCAAATTTACCAGATTAGTTTTCAATATGGATTCATGTGGAACATTAAAAATAGTACTCGCAGATTCATTACTAGCTGTGATATCACCCTTTTTGGAAATCAGCACTATGCCTTCATCTGTATTTTCAAATATATTGTTAAACACGGCATGATAATGATCCAGCTCTTGCCTGGTTTCACCAATTTCTTTTGATTGGAAGTCAATTTTTTGAAATGCACTTAGAACAAATATTGTGGCTAACGCACTAACCATAAAAAAGTTATTTACTATGACATCAAGATAAGCATATGCTAAAAATGAACCAAGATGTAATGATAAGACCACACCTGTAAAGATAGCAGTTCTTTTGAAATTACTGGTAATGCCAGCCAACCATAATGTTAACAACCCACCTATTAAGACCGTAAACATTACGACATAGTAATTAGGCAACGTTGTCAGCTTACTATGATTTAATGACTCATAAGCTATGGCATGAAATATGACACCTGGTATAGCGTTATGTATTGGAGTGTTAACAAAATCTCGCAATTCAACCGCAGTAGATCCTACAAACACCATTTTATCATTAAATATAACAGGATTTACATTTCCATTAATCACGTCTATAAAAGAGACAGATTTAAATGATTCCGGGTCAATGCGATAGTCCAGGTAAACTTCATCAATACTTGATGACAAGTTATTTGAACCATTATATAACTCAAATGCAGCAGACGGATATAAGCCATGTTGCTTTTGCAATGTTCTAATATCGCCATTTTCATCTGCCAACACATTAATATTCGTGAGCGTTGTGTTCTCAGAAAATATATTAAGAGGCTTTGTAAAATATTCCAGATTAAATGTATTTTCAGAAGCCGCCTGCCAGAATACAGGCAGAACTATTTTACCTTTACTAGAAGAATTGATTGATGCTTGCAAGGCAAGGTCATCAATGTCGGTTGATGCATTACTAAAGTCAATATCCAGAAAAATACGTTCCGGATCTGCATCAAGAAGGATATCTATCAGATCTGCATGATGTTTTCGTGGCCAGGGCCATACAGAGAGCTCGTTAATGCTCCTGGAGTCTATCTCAACGACAACAATATCAGAAGCGACTTTGTTCTGTAATGCAATAGATTGTATATCCAAGGCATAGTGATCATAGAGTCTAGATAGACCTGAGTACTCAAATATGAACCCGACAACTACTGCTATAAACACAATAGCTGGCATAGTATTGTACCCAAATCGAAACATTTCCACTCCTTGGAAGATATTCTTATTAAATTTTATGTCACTGATTTTCCAACATAATGAGAGTGAAGAATGAAAATATTAATTCGTCTTTATATTCTTACAGTAAATCAACATCACCAACACTGACATTAACATCGTCTACGTCGACACCTATACCACCGACATCGCCTATACCACCAACATCAACACCTATGTTATCGACACTAATGCCAACATCATTAATATCAACAAGGCTATCAGTATCCAGTACATTGTCGACATTCACTATCTCATCTACATTAACGATTTCATTAACATCGCCAATTTCATCGAGATTTGATTCTGACAAAGTATTATCAATAACGCTGTTCAAACTGCCACTCTGCGTTATCTGATTTACTGTATTACTGACATCTCCAGTAGCATTTAACACATTGTTTACATCGAGATTATTGCCGCTATCAAGCAAAGTATCCAGATCAGTTAGTGGATCCAACTCTTCAAGGTTTAAATTTTTCACTGCCGATACAGTCTTAAGATCATTAACAGTAGACACACTGTTTGAAACATTATCGCCATCACTTGATGTAGAATTTTTATTTGAACTGGAATTTTTTGATGTTAATGTTGCCTCATCATACTCAGGCGTAGAAAGGCATCCAGTAAACAAAAGAATACTGGATGACAAAAATATCACAGACACAATATTAGTTTTCATGGTTCTCACTCCACATCGCATATTATTTGTTATCGTCAATAATGATATTTTTATAAGTAATATCCAAACCCATTAATGCGAATGGTAAATTTTAAGTGACAAATGGATTAAATTAACTTAGCAATTAATATAATTTATAAGTGTTCGCGAATACCGTTAAAGAATTACAATTAATTACCGATTATTATAATACTTATGTATCATTAATTAATTTATCAGCCAGGCATGAATATGACTCATAATTTCATTAGATATAGTTTTGCTTTCTCTCTATCGGTAATGTGTATGAATTCTCACGCAGATTTAGATAGTTACATTTCAGTACGTATAGATACTCTACAACAGGAAGACGCTGCGTTAGATCTATCATCACTTGATATGAATATCAGCGAGCAGATGCAACTACTTGATGATGACGGACCATTTTCATCAAATGCATTGTTATTTGACCCGGCATTTCAATTGATAGGTGGAGGTTCTAATATTATTGAACAAACCACTGAACTGCTTACTGTCATTGAAGATCTGCCAATCCTTGACGGACTGCCAATAGTTGATGGACTTCCTATTATAGATGGATTGCCGCTCGATGAATCTGGTGGTGTTGACCTTGGAGATTTACTGGATTTGTTATAGATTAAAAGTCTACTTCTATCATCATTCCAATTTTGCTTGATGAATAGTCCAGACGATCCAGATTCGATCTATAGTCCTTGTATTTTGCGTAAGTCAATAATTCCAGTTTTTTGAATACAGGATATCTGTACTCAAAATTATATGAATAAATATTATCATCACGGGATTCGTCTATCTGAATTAAATCATTTTCATCAAAATTTACATTAGCAAAAGAAAATCCAAGGCTGAATTTTCCCAGTTTTCCCAAGCCATATCCCATATTAGTTAATACTCGATGGGTAATATAGTCAAAGTTTTCATTTCTCGCATATGACTTACCTCCGCTATAACTTAAACTCACGTAGGTGTTTTTTCTTGGAAGTTGTACAATCTGACTGACCGATACCAGTGGCGTAATATTATCTGCTTCACGACTCTCCTCATACTCCTTGAGTGCCAAGTCAAACGCATATCTACCATACCATTTAAACGCATCAAAACTCATCTGCTGAGTTAGATACGATGTGCCAATTGAATTATTTTCTGAAAAAACATCAAAGCCATCAAAAACGACCGTATTATATTTATACTTAAAATCAATCTTTGAACGTTTATTGAGATTGGCAGTATATTTAAGGGAAAAATTGTGATTACCGGTATTAAAATTATCAAATTTTTCAAATTTTTGCTGCGAAAACTGATATTTCGCACTGACAATATGATTAAGCCTATTAAGTTTTACTGTATATTCCAGTCCAACACCACCCGTATAAACTGTATCATCTTCTCTCTGAGGTACAAACAAAGTATTTTCTATTGCAGGTACGGCAATATCAGTAACCCTCTCTATTCCTATAATCGGATTTATCTTCCAGGCAGTTTCATATTTTGGCTTATATTTAGTGATCAGTGCCGCTATATCCAGATCTGAATTCTCTTTTATGTAGTTTAATATCAATATGGATGTTCGCTTTAACTCATTATTCAGTTTTAATTTCTGTGCAATAACTATTTGCTCTATCGCGAGTTCAAACTGATTCATATAAACCAGCACTCTTGCCAGCAATATTCGTGATCGCGCTTCATATTCAGTATCATCCATTAAAGACAGCAATGTTTCTTTTGCCATTTCAAACTGCCGTTCTTTATATTGCTTTTCAGCCAACGTATATTGAATCTTATTCTCTGATACTTTCTCATTTGCACTATTTGCGTGCACTTGAATATTAAACGTAAACAAGATTATAAATATCACGAAGTAAAAGTATGGATAACATTGTAATTGCATTGTGTACGAACCTTATTTAGAGATAATAATTTGACGATTTTATACAGATAGATTTATTGTTTTCGTCATTAATATGACAATCTTAAATTTAAATTTAAACTTATTATAGTTATCGTCAATTATCTAAAGTTCTGCTTTAATTAATCCGAAGACTATCCGACAAGTTATGCCATTAATCTGGAATTACAGTAATTAGCAACTACAACCACAATCTTTATCAAGACAATGCGTTATTATTAAGCTATTACAATGACAGAGTTTAGGTTCATGCGCGTAAAATATATATTTTCATTTATCCTATTAACAGGTATTTTAGTTAACAGCTTTTATGCAATCCATGCTGATGATCTTAGAAAGAATATTTGGCGTGTAGCAGCTGTACAAGGAAACGTATTTACTACTAGTGGTGACATAAACGCTGAAGATAAAAAACAGCTTGTGGCTGATGATTATATTAATTTACCAGCATTAGTCATTACTGGTAATCAGAGTACAGTAGAATTAAAACGAAACGATGATTCTATTACTGTCGCACAGAATTCCATTATAAAACTCATTCCTGACAACAGTGAAGACAGCAGAGCAATCATCAAACAGGAAAAAGGTAGTGTCCTCTACAACATCGTTAAGCGTTTTAACAAAAACTTTAAAGTAATCACACCATATTTAATTGCCGGTGTTAAAGGTACTATATTTACCGTTAGCGTTGATAATACTCAGGCTAGCGTAGAACTTAGTGAAGGTTTACTGGAAATTACTTCATCAATTTCTGATGAAAAAATATTGTTAACTGCCGGGAATACAGTAACTCAGGGACAAGACAATATAGACTTCAACATCACCAGTAACACCATCGGGTCCAGTTTAGATGATTCTCTGCCTGAAGACATTGACAGTCTGGACAACGTGCTATCTAACACTACAGGCGTCGTAAACGAGAATATCGTTGATCCGCTACTCTCAACAGTCAACAGCACTTTAGAGATAACAAATGATGTCCTTGACAGCACCGGTGTTTCCGGAGTGCTGGACGATACAGGTGATGCATTGGAAAGTGCAACAGACATAGAATTTTTGAACAATACACCAGTTATCGGTAACGACTCCAATCTTAATCTAAATAATCTCCTTGAATAATGCCATAACTCATTTATTCAGATCTTACTGTCTATAGTGACTACTTGCATAGACACTTATTACTCTTGTTCTAATATGTTGTGATGATTTTATTATGCCTATACTATAAATCTCATAGTGTTATGTCTTAATCATTAAGGTACGGTCTGCGTATCTTGTCTGCTACTACTGTGCAGTCCTGGCACATTACACCGCAGAAAGCAGATCAACTTTCTTCAGCACGTAGCACCTTCTCCACAATTGGAACAACTCTTTCAATGATTTTACTACCATCCTCGCTTTCTACCATTGCCGTCAGGATATAGTTTCTCCAATCAACACTTCTAACCAGAACAGAGTCAGAGTGCCACTGTTTCCAGGTTCCTGATTTTCTAAACAAGTCAGCTTTGGGCGCTAATTTCGATAATGATGCAACAAATTTATGATTAAGGGCTGGATTCGATAAATCATTTAACATCTGCTCAGAGCGCTCATAATTAATCAATTTATGATTTGCCAGCAAGTAATAAAACCTGCAGATTTGTGTCACTGTAGCACCATGGGAAATACTATTGATTGGGTCAGGATAGCGTTTACCTTGCTTTGCATAACGTTTTCCTACCCATAATCCTCCACCTCGGCTTTCGTCATATAGCTCGTATCTTGGATCTTTCAAAACTGATGAAATTTTTTTAAATCCCACTTTATCTATAATTTTTGTTGCCGCATGATTATCAGAGGTCCTTATCATATTGACCAGATCACTGTGTATTTCTTCTGTTTCTTCTAGACTGCCATCCTCGAAAGATTGATAGGCAGCTAACAATATTGCAATTTTAGGCAGACTAGCCGCGTACATCATTTTATTGCCATTAATTCGTGCGAATTTAGGCATTTCTCCATTCATATCTACCACTCCTATTGCCAGTTTTTTCTGAACAATTAACTTTCGTAACTGTGGTATTTTTTTGAACTCTGCATCCAGTTTTGTCTGTAGAGATGAATCAACTAATTTATATAACGGCCTCCAGTCCTGGTCCTCCTGAGCTGATATATTGCTAACCACCACAAATAATACTAATGCACCAAGCAGCAACTTTTTCACTATTTTTTACTCCAATTGTACTTTTATATTTTTACCTCTATATTCTCATTCCATCGCTTATGCTCTTGCACTAGAAAATATGCGATAGCTAACCAGAATAGAGTCAGCACTATATTGATTATCAAAAAAGTATTTAGTTCTAAATTCCACAAACGAGTTCCCAATAGTACCGTTAAGGCTGCGAATCCATCACCAATCCGGACAAAAAGCGTGTCGACAGTAGGCTTTGCCTGGTACAGCATTGATTTCGATGTTGGCAACCATAACATGTGCCTTGCAGTATTATTTATAGAATAATTACTAGAGTTTTCAGCCACTTTCATCGCTTTTATGACACCTAATACAGGAGCAACTGCCATCGAAATATAAGCTAGAAGTGAAATTAAAGGAGTCGCCAACATCAATGAACCAAACCCTCCGAACTTAAGTAATCTAGATACAACAAACGCCTGCAACAATAAACCAATAATATTGACCCAAAAATATAAAGACCCATAAAAGGCGGTCGTCGCGCTTTTTAACTGTTTCGAATAGTTATCGGCATTTATGCCCTGAGCTATTAACTGCTCATCTAGCGACTGCTGTACCAAACCAAACAATATATTATCTCCGCTGGCAACTACCCAGTTAAACAACAACACCATAATTGCCATCGCACTTAGATAGCGATATTTCAGCAATAACTTAAAAGCACCTTCATATTTTGGGGTAGCAGGTTGCCGCCAGCGTTTTTTTGTATATTCTGATGGATGCCCATATGCTCCCCTACGGTCAGTCCAACGCGCTAAAATGATCGTTGATACCAAAGGCACGATAGCGAACAACATTAAATCAAATGGTTCAAAATTATTATTCGCTATTAGACGCTCCCCAATCCAGGACCCCATAGCCCCACCTGCTGCTGCACCTACTGCAACTAATGGGAATAACCTACGTCCTCTGTCGTTACCAAATATATCTGAGGCAAAAGACCAGAATTGAGCAACTAAAGTTACCCCAAAGATGCCCACAAATAAATAAAAGAAAATCCCCAAATACGGAATATGACGGAAGATATAATCAGGTTGAAATAACCAAAACATAAATAACACTACACAAAAAAAAGCGCCCACTAGTGTAATTAGTTTTATCCTCGTCCATATTGAAGCCAGCTTTGCATAAATAGGGAGTACAATTATAACCAATACCAGGCTTTGAACAAAAGCCGAGTAAGCTTTTACTTCCAACTTGGTTAGGCCCTGAATTATTGATATTGAAAGCCACCCTTCCCTGACTGGCTTAATAAAGTAATAAGCCATTAAAATCAGGAATATGTTCATCAACAATAGAAGACTGGTCACACCCTCTTCTTTACGTACACGTGCAAATATACGCAGAAATTTTTCAAGCAAAGACAAGCCAGAAGTGTTATCACGAATATTTTCGTTCATACATGTATAAAGTGAGTCTTTATGGTAGTAGGCAATAGTAATTGGGCTATAGTGCAACTAATGATAGCTTGACATCATTGTTCAACTGAATCATGTAATAGATTCCTATATAATAGATACTACACTCATTTACCTCAGTTATATATACACTTAATATTATGGCGATTTACATTTGAAACACGCACTTCCCTTTATTTCTATAGCTTTCTGCTATCTATTTTATATCGCAAATGCCGCGTCTCAACTGACGCCTCCTGGCGAAGAAGTTATTGCAGAAGCCAGGATGATTATCAAAGAAATGATCAATAGTGAGCGTGGTCCTTATCGCCAGATTCGCTGGTTTTGTAATGACGGCGTAGTATTACCCCCAAAACAGTACGCATGTAAGGCGCATGGTGGTGGACATCAACATGCACAGTATTCGTCACAGCGTGAGCGTTTATCACAACTTGGCTGGAATGTTGGAACAATATTTACTGCGATGACCTGGGATGAGTTATGGGATCTAGATAACCGTCAGCAACGATTAAGGGAACTCCCATTAGAACGATACTTAACAGATATTGATAACGGATGGGTGTTACGGCGTGCTAAACACTATCGAGGCAGGATTCAACTCGAAGACGAGGAAGCAACCGGCAATGTACTATTACTGCAATTATTAGAAAACAGTGAGTGGATTAAAAACAATTATTTGTTAACCAAAGAGGTTATCAAAACGATCCCGCATAATTATAAAGTGGATCTTACCAGGTCAATTCGACGTATTTCCCAAGAGATAGCTGAAAAGGATGGCAGCTTTCAAAACCTGCGTGTAGAAATTCATACTAACCCATCCTTTTCAAGCATTTCACGACTAAATGAATGGCTGGCAACAAGGCAAATAGATAAAACTGATACCTCATTAATCTCAAGCGTGAACTCACTAATAGCGAATCTAAACCTGCTTTATAGTCCCGCAGGAAGACAGCAAAGACTTAGATCAGCATTTCTGGAATTACAAAAGCATTCACAGCTAGAACACTTAGGTGAAAACATACTAATAGATACTCAACAGACTTCTATAGTGAGGCTGGATCATCTAAGCCAGACCTTATACGAATTCAAAAGATCAATCTTGAGTGAACTAAACACGAGCCTGAGACTGTTATTATTTGATATATATCCGGATATTGAAGAAGAAATTCGCCTGTTAGCCATGAATTTAGTTCGCGACAATCAACTAACACGTAACGACATACTTAACTTATCGCTTTCACTACTGCGAGCAGCTTCAGCATCAGGCTTTGTCTCTGAGAATGAGTATCAAATAACAGCCTCTACAATTAATTATTATTTAACCAAAGAATCTATAAACGCTGGTGATTATTTCTTTTTAACCCAATCCTTAAGCCAGGTGAATAACTGGGCAGTTGGAACTGTACGCCATACATTTGCTGAAGCAATAAGTCGATACGCAGCTATTGATGCACGGGCAAGCAAGTTCCTAGACGATATTATTCGTAGTTCACTTTTACTCCCCTATGCCAATGTAGCAAGGCAGTTAACATTAGATGCTCAAACTAGCCTTGGAGTTAAAAGAAGCATAATGGGCAAACCATCCGGCACAATTTTAGGATTAAATCCCGGTGTTGCCAAAGGCAGATTAATAGCTATTGATGAAACCCAGTCACATACAGACTTGCCACTTTTACGTACAGACATAGTTTTACTACCCTACTCTGTAACTGATTTGCCTCCAGTATCTGGTGTAATCACACTGGGAGAAGGAAATTTACTCTCACATGTACAATTACTGGCACGGAATTTTGGGATACCTAATATTAGTGTTTCTGATTCATTATTATCAGAATTCAAACCGCATCTTGGCAAAGAAATTATTTATGTTGTCGGCTCTGACGGGTCGGTCATGATTGAATTAATAGACAATCTTAGAAAATCAGACAAAAAACTGGTAGATAACTATTTCAACACTCAGAAATCTACCCGATTAGACGTTCCAATACCCGATTTATCCGTCAGCAAGCCACTCACTATAGATAACTTACATAAAGGCCTATCAGGAAGACTGGTTGGGCCAAAAGCTGCTAACTTAGGTGAATTGAATCGTCTTTTTCCAGGGAAAGTTGCTCCTGCAATTGCATTGCCTTTTGGAGTATTTTCCAACCATGTCAATACTACTGGTATTGAATTTAAATCAAGATTGAAAGCCCTGTATACAAACTTTAGAGCTAATCAGATTACCGAAAATGAATTTACTTCAGGTATTGATGAGCTTCGTATGGATATTGAACGAATTCAGCTCAGCACAGAGACACTAGAGTTGCTAGAGCCGCTTATGAAGCAGTTGTTTGGTAAAGAGAATGGTTACGGTCTATTTATACGCTCTGATACAAATGTCGAGGATTTGCCAGGGTTTACAGGTGCGGGATTATCACTGACATTACCTAACCTACGTGGTAAAAAGAACCAAATTGATTCTATACCAAAAGTGTGGGCATCTGTATTAAGTCCTCGTGCTATCGCCTGGCGCTCTAATCTACTAGAACAACCTGAAGAAGTGTATGCTTCCGTTTTATTAATGAAGAGTGTTGCTGCTGAAAAGTCCGGTGTGCTCATCACTCGCAATCTATACAGTCGAGAGGAAGGCTTCACAGTATCTACCGCATGGGGAATTGGAGGTGCGGTATCTGGCGAAGCGGCAGAAACTCTAGTCGCGTTAAAAGATGGCACAGTTCAACTTGTTTCAGAGGCAAAAGCCCCTTATCAGAGAGAGCTGTCAAAAGACAATGGAATAACCTGGAAAGCTGCCAATGCAGGCAAGGTACTGCAGGAGAATGAAATTGAGACTTTACGCCAGCTTACCCTTGATGTTGCAGAAAAATATCCAGCCATAAAAGATTCTGAGGGTAACGCATTACCCTGGGATATAGAATTTGGCTTTATCGATAACGAATTAACTTTATTCCAGATACGACCACTTGTAGAACGAGGAAGTTTACTAGCGGACAGGTTGTTGAAAAAGATGTCTGATATTACGACAACACCTGATAATTCTGTAAAACTGACTGATGCTATAATTCAAAATTAAAAAATTAATATAAATACAGACACTATGCAATGAAATTCCTAAAGGTTAATTTAGTAATTACCACGATATTCATCGTTCTATTATCTGTTAGCTTTTCTTTATTGAATGCTTACCCTCTTGATGGAGTAACTGAAAGTGGCATACAAAGATTAATAGGCTACGCCAATTCCCAAGCAAGTGAGCGTGGAGCAAAATTACCACCAGGTGCGTTATTAAGCATCAATGATATTAAGTTATCTCTGGGTAAAACTGTCGAATTAACTGACTTCGATGAACTGACAGAAAATCAGGATTTAAAACTGTCTTTAAACTCTATACTTAAATCGCGTGATCCCTCGTATGGCGCAGTCGTCATCGATATGTCTGACCCTGACAATATTATTTGGGCAGGCGTTAGACCTGATATAAAACAAAATGCTGGCAGCGTAGGAAAACTACTAATCATGAGTGGTTTTTTTAATGCTTTAGCCAAAGGATTTCCGGATATAAGCAACAGAAAAGAGATTCTAAAAAGTACCCAGGTGCTCGCGCAAAATTGGGTAATTCGCGACAGCCATACAGTGCCAAAATTTGACCCATCTATCGCCAACAATCGCTTTTCAACAGTCATACCTAATGATACTTTCTCATTAGCAGAATGGATAGACCACATGATATCCCCATCAGCGAATGCCGCGGCATCTGTTGTCTGGCGAGAAGCCATGTTACTTGAACATTTTTCTTCTGATTACCCAGTCTCGCTTCAAACTGCGAATGACTTCTTCAGCACAACACCCAAAAAAGAATTAACAGAATTATCACAGCGAGTTATCAACCAGCCTCTTGAAGCAGCAAATATTAATACAAAAAATATTCAACAAGGCTCTTTTTTTACGAGCACCGGCAAACAAAAAGTTCCCGGCCTGGTTTCATATGCTACCCCACGTGAGCTTGCACGTATAATTTACCGAATGGAACAAGGCCGGCTTGTAGATGAATGGTCTAGCCTGGAAATGAAACGATTCCTGTATATGACAAAAAGACGTTATCGCTATGTCTATGCACCAGAACTTCATAACGCTGCTGTTTACTTTAAAAGTGGTTCCTTATATCAATGCAAACCAGAAGAAAACTATGTATGTGGAAAATACATGGGTAATGCTAAAAATTACATGAACTCTGTCGCTATTGTTGAATGGAATAACAATGAAAACACCCGATACCTCATCAGCTTAATGTCTAATGTGTTAAAAATTAATTCGGCATGGGATCACTCAAGATTAGCAGTAGCGATTGATACGGCAATAAGATTACGTCAAGGGAAAGTGGACGTAAAAGAAAGTGGCAGCAAGGAAGAAATACTTGGATCCGGGCAAGGTTAGATAATATACAAGGACAGGTCGCTTAAGTCATAGCTATCCATACAATTAGAAAAATAAATCAAACTACAGCACTACTCATATCTAAAATGAGCATTTTAATTCGAGAAAATAAAAAATATGAATGACAATGAATTACTTTACACATATAGCAGTATAGCAATCACAATAAGTTTATTTATATCTATCATCATCTTTAACGAGATTGGCTTCAGGGCGGGCCAATTTGTTTAATCACTCACAGACACAGAAGTAAAACAGTTCACAGGATCAATTCAGGCGAGCATACTTGGCTTACTTGCATTGCTGCTTGGTTTCACATTCAGCATGTCCATGCAACAATTTGATAACAGGAAGCCTGGCCATCATTGAAGAAGCTAATGCAATTGGAACCGCGGTTCTTCGAAGTCAATTACTGCCAGAGCCATATAGACAGCAAATAGAAGATTTATTACAAGACTATATTGAATTGCGTATAGATATTGGAAAAGTGGATCTGACAAAACTGCAAGAACGCAAAAAATATCACGACATGACGGCCAAACTGCAAAATGAATTATGGAGATTGGCAGTACTATCCACCGATATCGATGCACGACCAGTGACAAGTGGTGTATTTATAAAATCTCTCAACGACCTGATTGACAGTCAGAACAAACGAACTGCTCTACTTCAGTTAAATGTACCAGAGGCAATTTTAATTATCCTGTTCATTGCTTTCATTTCATCTGGTGGAATCATGGGATATTCAGCCGGATTAAACGGGAACCGTGTAATTACACCTATTACATTAGTTTCACTCTTAATTACATTAATCGTCTATATGATTATCGACCTTGACCGGCCTAAACGTGGCATCATTCAAATCAATCAAAATGTATTATCCGAGCTTGTGTATGAAGAGAATCACTTATGATATCGGGATGTCATGTTTAACTGTAAATACAAGGCACTTGTTAAAGAAAACATCAAGACATTAATTTCCAGATCATATAACATCAATTACTAAATACACAGCTTATTTTATTGTAATTCAATCAATATTGGCATTTTTCATATCATCCTGACCTAATGATTATTTAGCAAGACAATATGAATATTGGTATAATATGTACCAGTTTAAACACTTTAAAATACTCCAATGAAATCATTTACTTTACTAGTATTGCTATTCAGTTCTATTGCCATGACGACTTCGTGCAATTCTTTAGCCGTTAAATCAGACCCGGAAAACCCCAGGGTAATCACTATCGATAAAAAAGCATACCAGGAGAATCAGTATACCAGCTGGCGCTGCTACAAAAACCTGTTGAGCACCAAGGTACTGGTCGAGGTGGGCCGCTTTAATAATCAAGAGAACAATAAGGGTGGCTTTATTATCTATGAAGGTGGTGATACTGGTGAAGCTATTGCTTACAAGAGAGCTGGCCTTAACCATAGATGGGACTGGAATAAAGTTGATGGAAGCTACAGTTATACTCTTGTCATTGACCCAGAAGGCAATGGCTTGTATTACGACTTTAGCGGCTCCAAGAATGAGTCCAGCCAGGAAGCCAAAGCCAATTATAAATGTAAAAAATAATGAATCATCAGAGTCAATGTTAATAGTGTCGCTATAAAAAGCTCATTTTTAACATTGACTCTGTATTCGTTGCTTTAGTAGATCAATATAAAGAATATTATCAAGCGATAGTTCTGCTGAATACATTCCAGTCCAGCAGAATGAATCTGCCTGCTACGTCACACACCACCAAGAAGTTATCTATAACAATAACATACCGAATAACTTATGCAGCATGCGATTTAGACAGTCCTTTCCGAATTAGCCCCACTACTCTGTCAGCAGAAAGGACTGGACACACAATATTGTTTATCCTTTGCATCGTAGACAAATCATCAGCCTGGTCTTTGCACGAACAGGCATCACCAACAACAATCGGAATGTAGCCCTCATCTCGAGCTGCCCTGGCATTGCCTTCTATGCACCAGTCAAGATGAATACCGCAGAGAATAATTGTTTTGATGCCTGCACGTTCCAGCATCAGTTTTAAAGGAGTGCCGACGAAAGAGCTTTGATGAGCAAATTCTAAAAACTCCGAGTCTTCAGGCTGCTTGAGTTCACTTAAATCATCAACTAGATCGACATCCCATTGTTTTTCCTCTTTTGTCATCTCGCTGGATTTAAAAGCTTTACTCCAATACCCATATTGGGCCTCATCTAATTCGGTCATGGGATAGTCTTCTCTGAAAACGTCATACCCAATCCAGAAAAATTTCATCCCTGCTTCCCGACAGGCTTTGGCTACTTTTACAGTGTTTTCCAGGGTACCTCTTTCCCACTGTTTCTCATCGCCCTGTACGCCTTTAGCGCGATAGAGACTATTACACTGACTAATTGACACAAAGGCTGCAGGCTTTGAGAGTATATTGACCAGGTCGAGTGATTGCCATTGCTCGGGCAGTTCTGGAACAGATGTCGCCATATCATTAACCTCACAGAAAGATTTACTGATAGCAGCATTATAATACTTATTTTTATTTTTGTGTTATATGACTTAACAATGAACAGATGAATAAAGCTGCCAATAAATTATTATTATAAAACAGATAATTCCATCTAATTAATATTCTTTAGCTACTAAGTTTGTATAACAAAATAATGCAATAAGTCACATTACAATTAAAGCAATCTCCAGGCGCCACCTTAGGCACATGACTTGAAATCAAATGAATTCATAACGAATTATATTAAGGTGGATATTTTATTTAGCAATGTATCGGAATCATACGGCTTTTCGAAAAATCCTGCTGCACCTAATTCCTCGGCTTTAAATTTTAAACTGGGCTTTTTACTTGCTGTAATAAAAATAATTGGTACACCTGAAGTTTCACGCAGATTCTGAAATTTTTCAGCAAGTCCAAATCCATTTCCACCCGGCATAGAGATATCCAGTAATATTAAGTCAGGACTATACCTGCGTGCAGCGCTTACCGCAGTAACCGCATCATAAGCAGTAGACACATCATAGCCACTGGCTTTAATTCTAATGCCCATTGCCATAGCAATTTTTTTATCGTCTTCTACAATAAATATTTTTTTAGTCATGTTCATATCTCCTTGATAATTGAGTGAATTCCAGTTTCTTCATAATAAACAGGCAATGTGAACGAGAACTCACTTCCTACGCCTACTTTGCTCTTGACCTTCAACATGCCATCATGCAACTGAACTAACTGTTTACAAATATTTAATCCCAAACCCAAACCACCAGTACTGGATGATTCGTGGCATGAACTACCTTCAGGGTCTACCTGATATAAGCGATCAAATACGTGCTTCAAATTGTCCTTATTAATACCGCAACCATTGTCCAATACAGCTATTCTTATAAATTTAGCTTCGATTCCATCTATCGTTGTTTTAATCAATATCTTTCCATTACGGTCACTAAATTTAATTGCATTATTAATCAAATTCGTCAATACCTGTTCAATACGCCCAGGATCCATGTAAACCTCAGGCAAGGAATCATCAAAATAAGCATCAATTTCTATCTGCTTGTGTTTAGCAATTACACTCATAGCTAATATCGTTTTTTCAATTAGCGGCTTTATTTCATTTGGCTCCAGTTCAACACTATATTTGCCAGTTTCAAGACGAGTAATGTCGAGTAAGTCGTTAATACCATTAGCCATTTGCATACAGCTTTCGCCCACCAGTTCCAGGTATGTTTTTTGTTCCTGATTGATAGGACCTGCCAGACCATCAAGAATGATAGAGATAAATTCCTTCATTGAAGTTAAAGGAGTTTTTAATTCATGTGATACTGTCTGATAAAACCGCTGAATCTCGTCATGCTTATGTGTGAGTTCTTCATTATTCTTTTGTAGTTTATGCGTTTGACTTTCTACGGCTGCTCTTAAGTGAAATTTTTCTACAGCATTATTAATTGTTCTTTTAAGTGACTCGGTGGATACAGCTCGCTTTGGCAAATAATCAGATGCGCCAGCACGTAAAGCATCAGATGCAATCGTTTCGTCACCTTGCCCTGTTAACATAATCACAGGGGTATTCACTTTTGTATTATTCTCAAGCAGACTTAAAAACTGAATGCCATTTAAGTCGGGAAGATTATAATCCAGTAAAATACAATCAAATTTTTGCGTTGAACATAGATTGATTGCTTCCATACCATAAGCTGTTTCCACAAATTCATACCCTTGATATGAATCATCAACGAGAAATTGCTCATACAATTCACGATCACCTGGATTATCATCCACGACCAATATTCGAAGGTTTTTTTGTGCGTATGGCTTCGCATTGTCACCAGGAATATAGGATGCTTCGCTGGTATCAATATTAGCAGCATTAAAACCTTTAGATAATTTCGCAACACCGTTCATAATTTTACTCAAATTATTAAATATTTTACAAACAAGACTTTAATATATAAAGTCGTTAAGTTTGTATCGGCTTATGCCTAGACAACCTTAACTAATTCTTTATGTAATATTATGTAAAGTGGATGTCGTACTATACAGAACCGCTGTTATCAGGAGGAAGCTGTACAACAGTAAACCAGTAATTTGTAGTTTCTTGAACAACCTTATAAAATTGGTTGAAATCAACAGGTTTTTTAATATAGCAATTGGCATGTTGGGTATACATATACGCCACATCCTGCACGTCATCTGAAGTCGTAAGCACAACAACCGGAATACATTTAAGCATGTTGTCTGACTTGATTCTTTCAAGAATTTGACGCCCGTCAATTTTCGGTAGATTCAAATCCAGAAATATCAGGTCCGGTCGAAATGAATTTACATATTCACCCTGATGATATAAAAATTTTAACGCTTTCTCACCATCATCAACAACTGCTATATTTACTGCCAATCTGGCATCTGTAAGCGCTTCGATAGCAAGATCAGCATCTGCCTGATTATCTTCCACCAGCAAAATATCAACGGGCTTTGATTGAATCATCGTCGTCATAGTCATTCTTTTATACAAAGTTTACCCATTAACTGCATATTGATAATGAATATCATTATCGATCGCTGGAGACATTGTGAAATAAAATGTTGTGCCTGCGCCTTCTTTCGATACAAATGATATCTCCCCTCCGTGTCTTTCAACAATTTTTTTACACAAAGACAGGCCTATACCTGTGCCAGGATATTCATTTCGGGAATGAAGCCTTTTGAATATTATAAAAATCTTGTCAGCGTATTCTTCACGAATACCAATACCATTGTCCTGCACAGAAATCTCAACCTTACCATTCTCCTGCAGTTTGCTATCAACCTGTATCACTGGCGTATTTGATTTATTATATTTGATTGCATTACTTATCAAGTTTCTGAGAACCGTAAGAAACTGTGTAGGTCGCGCGTATACGTCATGCAGTTCTGACCACTTCACAGTTGTATTAGTCTCTTTAATGCGAATATTCAATTCATGCACAATATCATCCATGGCTTTATTCACATCTATTATTTCCATTTCCTCTTTACTTGAATCAATTCTTGAAAAGTTTAACAACCCATCAATCAATGATTCCATTCGTTGACATCCATCAACGGTATAAGCAATAAATTTGTCCGCCTTATCATCAATCTCACCAGAATAGCGCTTCTGAAGTAACTGCACATAACTGGCAATCATCCTCAGGGGTTCCTGCAGATCGTGAGATGCAACATAAGCAAACTGTGCCAAATCCTCATTAGACCGCAATAATTCAGTATTGAGTGTCGTTAACTTTTCATGCATTTCTTTTCTACTGGTTATATCGCGGATAAATATAGTAAAACTATGCTTTTCATTTATCTTCATATTACCAACAGTAATCTCAATATTTATCAGAGATTTATCTTTTCTTAATCCAGTAAATTCATGTACATTTTGAGTCTGGTTTTGCAGGCCCAGATTATTAATCAAATAGTCCAGAACCTTGTTTTTATGTAACTCAGGCACTAGACATGATACTGACTGTCCAATAATCTCTTCACATTGATAGCCAAATATGGTCGTAGCAGCAGGGTTAAAAGACAAAATTACACCTAGAGAATCAAGTGTAATAATTGCTTCAGACGCAGTGTTAAATAGCTTTTTGGCATATATTTCAATGTTTGCACGCTCGTTAATCTCGAACTCAAGTTCTTTGTTTTTATTTACAATCTCTTTGCTGAGCTCATCGGCTTTGATATTTATTCTTTTTCTCTCATTAATTAAACGAGTAAGCAAAACAAATATCAAAGTGTTTATAATCAATCCCAGGAATAATATTGCCAATGGTATAAAAGTAGAAACGTCCTTATCAAAGGATTTAACACTATTAAATGTTACCGTCCATTCATGACCTGGCAATCTAATTAATTGTGTTTTTGAGAATTTTGAAGTGTACTCACCTGATGTCTCTTCATCTGACCCATACATAACATTATCAACGTCATTATTATCGCCATCATAAATATTGAAATGAAAATTGGTTTTATTTTTTACTAATACTCCTTGCATCAGATCATTCATTCGAAAAGCACTATATACATACCCAACCAGATTGGCTCGTCTCTCCTCAATTGTTTCAGCAGGTGTATCGTTCCTGTAAAGTGGAACATACATTAAAAATCCGGCCTGAATATCTGAATCGGTTTCTTGAACAAGTGTTACTTTTCCGGTAATAGAAGTTAATCCAGTTTCACCAGCTCTTTTCATTGCTTTCCATCTAGTTTCATTGGTAGACATATCGTAACCAAATGCGCGTTGATTTCGCCAATCAAAAGGTTCGAGATAAATAATAGAGGTATAGATTGATCTGGTATATTCGGGCCATACCTTGTAATCCGGAAATCCTTCTCGCTTAATTTCAGAGATATGCTCATTTATTTCACCTGGCTGAAGGATTTTTGCGAATCCCACTCCCTGAAATCCAGGATACCGCTCACCAATATTCATTGCGGTTGTAAATTTTTTCCATTCGTCTCGTGTAACATTATTACTTGACTGAAATAATGCGACTCCACTCGTTAACGCCTGTTCATATTGATTTAATCTTTCCAATATATCTTCAATAGTCTCACTAGTTTCATCTTCAAATTTAACTTCAGCACGCTCTTTAATAAAATCATACGAAATTTTAGTTGCATACAACGTCAGCAATAAAGAGGGAATTACAATTAAAGCTGCTAAATTAATAGATTTATACTTGGACTCAAACATATCTCACCACATATAATGACTATCTGTTGGTAAATGCTAATTAAAATTGTCATTACACACATGCAATTTCAACATTATTATTTAACAACAAGAATATTGATTACAGTTCTCGTAATTCGCTATTAACTATTACTAAATGAACTATTTCTTGACGCTTACAATTTCATCGGCATATACCCTAAACTCATTAATTATCCGGAAATAATAATTCAATTTTTAATGACTGAATTTTATTACTCCAAAATAATTAAAGTAATTTGTGTTAGTGCCGATAACGCATCATCAGCATAAATTCTGTGATTTATCAGAAATTTAGGCAGAAAAAGATACTTGATAAAATGCATTTCAATGCCATATTCGGCATCTGCAGGATACTCTGGTGCACTTGAAAGGAGTTTAAGCCGCCTGACTAATGAAATTTTTTTTCATGTCTTATATTGGCGGTAGTGTGAATGGAACAATATAATATAATGATACTCATCAAGACGTGTGATACATACTGTAACTGTGATAAATTTACTTTTACGGTACCAGGGTTAACCAGAAACTCATAATCATTCGAGCAAATGTATTGATATTCATGTTCAATATTTATCTGGACATTCCACCAGCATCAAAGCCATAGTCAGCTAGTATTTTCTGACCAGCAGGTGACAATATATACATCCCTAACTGCCAGGCTTCTTTTGAGGCACCGGCTCTGACTAATAAACCGTAATCAGCACCCACTGACAGATTTTCAGTGACTTTTATGATTTTAAGCGTTGGGAATTCTTTTCTTGCCAGTACAGCATTCGTACAATAGGTAAGAAATACATCAGCTTTATTCTCACTCAGCACCCACCCATACTGATTGCGCCCATTAGGTGCAGGGTTGCTATTTTTCCCGCCTGTGAGTTGAAGCGCTTTGCCTGCAAGGATAGAAAAACTACCCTCAACAAGATTATCTGCTTTTTTAAACAACTCCCAGGCATAATCACCACTAGGATCAGCTTTCGGGGTTGATGTGCCTACTCTTACAGTATCATTGAGTAAGACATCCAATAGAGTGTCTGAAGTTATATCTACATCTTGTTGTGCTAACGCACATAGTTTGTTTCGCGCAAACATAACGACAGGACTGCCCCAATGCTTCAATTCGAGTGTATAGGGATGCTTCATATTCGCCGAAGCAAAAATATCTGGCGTCTCATTACTTTCGATTGCTTCTCTCAATAAGCCACTTGGGCCATATCTCTCCACCACTTTTATATTATATTTCTCTTCATATGAAGCAACTACTTCGCCCAGTGCAGCCTTCAAACTTCCCGCAGCATAGATTGTAACTATATCGTCTGCCAACGCGGGCAAGCTACAAGTAATAAGTGCTGAAATCAGAACTACAAATCGAATCATTTTAAACGTGCCTCTTAAATATATTCATATCAATGTCTGCATACATTTAAGCAATTCTGCCAGCGAAAACAAATATGCAATCGCTTGCATAGATATGTGTGCACAATAATTCATATAGCAATTAAATCTTCGTCATAGATAGATATCACTATATAATTCATAGTCAAATGATTATCAGTACAGCAAACTATTTATCCGGATGAATAAATATAATCGTATGGAGTGGGCTGGTGCTTTTGGTGACCTGGGCACCTTAATACCATTTGCTATTGCCTATATTACTCTGGTTGATATTGAACCCAGCAGTTTATTATTTGTAATAGGTGTATCGCAGATAATCGTTGGCCTGTACTATAAAACACCCTTTCCTGTTCAACCCATGAAGGCAATAGGCGCCATAGCAACTACGCAGGCAGCCCAGACTTTAGTGATCACATCCAATACTGTGATTGCTGCCGGCTTGGCAACAGGCATCATATGGATTTTTCTTGGCATTACCGGACTTGCCTCTAAACTGGCAAAAATTATATCGCGGCCCATTACCCTTGGAATTATTCTAGGTTTAGGCATAGCTTTTATGCTGGATGGTATAGAAAGAATATCTACAGACTGGTTGATAGGAGCAATAGGACTGTTTGGCACTCTGTTACTATTAACAAATAAACGCTTTCCAGCAATGATAATGCTGCTTGTCTTTGGCGCGATCATCTCACTCGCCCAAGACCCTCACCTTGTCAATGAGTTTAAAAATATTCAATTCAATATTCAGACACCTGATTTTTCCTGGCATAAAATTACTTTTAATGACTTTGTGATAGGCACATTATTCCTGGCACTCCCTCAACTTCCAATGACCCTGGGTAATGCCATAGTCGCAATCAAGGAAGAAAACAACAGATTATTTCCCGATCGCCCTATCACAGAAAACAAAGTAGCTGTCTCAACAGGCATTATGAATACCTTCAGCTCCATGTTCAGCGGTATACCTTTGTGCCATGGCGCTGGCGGCATGGCGGGGCACGTTCGTTTTGGCGCCAGTACAGGTGGTGCAACTGTTATCATTGGAACAATATTGTTATTTTTGGCATTAATTCTGGGCGACTCAATAAGTGTGTTATTTAAAATATTTCCAACCTCCATACTGGGTATTATCTTATTCCTGACAGGCGCACAACTTGCTTTAGGCGCCTGTGATACTGGTTTCAAAAAACATGAACGATTTACTTTGTACACCGTCGCTGCTGCTACTATCTGGAACGTTGGAATTGCATTTATCTACGGACTGATCATTCACTGGCTACTAAAGAAAAAGATTGTAAAACTATAAACCGAGCAGATGTAGCATCTTTGATTCGATGTGATAGTTCATGTTTTCATTCTGACCGGGTTTCCATAATCCGGATCTGAACTTACTTTTTCTGCTACTGTGCCTGCTGGTGCGTCATACCAGCCCGGATCACTAAAGTCACCTCGTTTTAAGTTGTCGCGTACTTTCACGGTGGTAAACATTCCTCCCATTTCAATATTTCCGTATGGACCAACACCTGTCATCATTGGTAATGTGTTACGTGGACCAGTGTGATGGCCCATATCGACATGTTCCTGATGTTCCGCCATGCCAAATTCACCCATGGCTTTAAAATCCGGGAGCATTTCCCTAATTTTTTTATCAATACCTGATTGATCAACCCCCAACGTATTTGGAATTTCGTGACCCATTGCATTCATGGTGTGATGAGCCATATGGCAGTGAAATGCCCAGTCGCCCGGCTCTGCAATAAACTCGATATCACGGATTTGTCCTACTCCTACTATTTCAGTCACTTCTGGACGCCAGCTTGCTTGTGTCCAACGACCACCATCAGATCCTGTAACCCAATACTGCACACCATGCATATGAATTGGATGATTCCACATTGATAGATTACCTATTCGTACACGCACACGTTCCCCTGTTCTTGCAACCACTGAATCTATTGCTGGAAATACTTTGCTGTTAAAGGTCCATAAATCAAAGTCCACCATAATAGAGGGATCAGGGCGATATGTACCGGGGTGCAACGCCCAGTTATGAAGCATAAAACAGTAATCACGATCAACAGGTACGATTTCTCCATTTCTTGGATGGATAATAAACATCCCCATCATACCCACTGCCATTTGAGTCATTTCATCTGCATGTGGATGATACATGTGTGTGCCGTGCTGTTTCAGCGTGAATTCATAAGCAAAGGTTTCACCAGGCTTTATTTGCGGCTGATTTAAACCACCAACCCCATCCATACCACTGGGCAGTAACAGTCCATGCCAATGAATGGTTGTGTGTTCTTTTAAGCAGTTTGTAACGAGTATTCTAACCCGATCACCTTCAACCGCTTCAATGGTAGGCCCGGGCGTAGTCCCGTTATAGCCCCAGCACTTGGCCACTGAACCAGGAGCAAATTCATGTTCAATCTCCTCTGCAACAAGATGGAATTCCTTGACGCCATCTTTCATCTTATAAGGCAAGGTCCAGCCATTCAGCGTACGCACAGGCACGTAGTTCTGACGGGTTTTTGATTGTGTCACTATCGCTGGTGCAGCAGCCGGGATTGAATCAGCGCTTGCATTCGGCACGATTGCTGCTGCCAGGGCTCCTGCACTGGTATAGGTTAAAAATTCTCTTCGTGATGTCATGATAAATCTCCTAATTCAAATAACTTAATGATTGCTGTGCGCATTGTCCGTAGAGATGGTTTCTGATTGACTCATATCACCATGTGCTGAGTGATCCATACTTTCAGGTTGTGGAGCAATATAATCGTCGACGCTTAAATGTTTTTTATTCACATGACGATTACTCGGCAGTGTGTTGCCTACGGCACGTGCTAACTCTGTACGTGCCAGCCAGTAGTCACGCACAATCTCCAGATATCCTTGATAGGCATCATATTCAGCCTGCTTGGTTTCCAGCAATTCAAATATGCCAATCAGCATAAACGCTTCTTCTTCTTGTGCACGCTCAACTATTTCGATGCGCGCAGGGATCAAACGATCCCTGTATTCATCTACACGTGCTTTTGTGTTTAAAGTGGCTGCGTAAGCCAATCGAACACTGTTTTCAATATCCAGTGTTAAGCGTTCAACTTCAGCAATTGCCATTTTTAATTCAGCAGTGGCACGTAGCTTGCGATCACGATTTTGCGTGAAAATCGGTACTTCCCATTCAATGGTGGGTCCTGTCAGGTCTGCGCCATCTGTTTCGCGCTCATGTTCAATACCCACATCCAGCTCACCCAGCCAGCGAGTCCAGTTTGTAACACCCAGACGATCTGCATAGTTCTTCGCACGCGCATTCGCTCCAGCAAGATCCAGTCTGGACTGCTGGGCTAATTTGATCAGATCATCAAGATTGTCTTCCTGTACAAGAGGTACCGGTAGTTGTGCGGGTGCATCCCATGCATCGGCTACAGACAGTCCCAGTAATGCTGCCAGTTGGGCACGTTTTATATATGCTTCATCATTTGCTTCCAACGATTCCAGTTGAGACTCAGAAGCACCTGCCTGCTCTAGGGCCAAATCGCGTGGCGATAAATTACCTGCATCATAATATCGTTTGGCGAGATCACGTGATAAAGCACCCGCTTTTGCAATTTGTTCTCGCAATGCAGCAACCTGCTTTGCTGCAACAAATTCATAAAAAGCAGCTTCAGTTGCAGCTGCAGTATTGACAATTTCAGCACCTACAGTCTGTTTCATTACTGCAAACTCGCCCTCTGCAATACGTTTTCGAGATGGCAGCGTAAGCAAATCAGTAAACGATAAAATTAAACCGTAACTATTCAGGTTACGCTCGCCTGAGACGTTAGAGTCCAGCGATGTGAATGAAAAAATGGGGTTACGAATGCGTCCTGCCTCATAAACATCAGCAGCACCAATGCCTAAACCAGCATACGTCGATTTAAGCTGCGGGTTATTGATTAACGCAATTCGAATAGCGCTTTCAGCAGTCAAAGGTTGTGCTATCAGCGCATTAAGTACTTCATTACTGCCATGTTTAACAGTCGCTTCGATTGGCACCCCTCGCTCACTAATGAGTGCATTAACATCATTTCGACCCAGATCTTTTGGGATGGAAGTACATCCTGCCAAAAGCAAAAATGTACCTGCTAGCATAAGTAGGCATATGTGTTTATTCATAATACTTTCCTGAATTTCTATACATACGTTACAGAAAATACGTAACGACCAGATAATATTGAATGTGATGTCAGCTACTTGACATGCATCATGTCAAAAGCAGTAGCAAATAACCTGATGATCAGGCCAGGGAAAGTAAAATAGGGGGTCTAAATAATAGATGTGGGTCAGGAGAAGGTGCCAGTGGCCCTGCAAGCTGGACAATTGATTGTGTATAAGGATTATATTTTAATTCCGATCCGTTCAATAATGCTGTGCCGTGACAACCTGAGACAGAGCAATCCATCAAGTCATTACAACCACAGTCACAGCCAGATGAATTATCAACTACTTCTGTAGTAACTTCATGATTCATATGCATATGCATTCCATTATCTATTTGGGAGTGCATTGTATGAGATGAGGAATTTGATGTTTGACAGTGCGATGCCATGGTCACATTGGCCCACAATGAAACTGGCATAGCCAGAATCAAAATGAATGCAACGATGTTTTTCCACTGTTTCATAACAATAAACGATACCTTTATATTAATAAAAATACAATTATATTATCAATATAATCCAGTCAGTCTTAAGGACTATAATTTGAGCAATTAGTTCCCAGCACCTTAGAGGACAATATACCGGCATACACCCATTTCGTTAAACACATCACAATTTCCCTCTTTCAGACAAAGTAAAACAAACGGATAACGCATAAATAATTTTGATATATATTATTTAGTTATTACAATATTAATGAATCATTGTATTTATGTATTTTTACTGTTTTCAGTTCATGATATAACAGTCACAGAACCATATAGAAGGCCTGTGCTGTATTAACAGACAATAATATCTGTCAGTATCAGCCTGAAGGTTATAAAACGATTATTATATTCATATAAAGAAAAGTTCATATAGTTAGCAACAATATTAAAGCGACTACTTAAACCTCTCTTTGAAATTTACATTTGATAGAACAGTCAGACTAATACTACCCATTCGATTGGAGATGCAATGTCGAACATACTATTTATAAAATGGGACGAAAATGATTTAGTCAATTTTCCCATACTGGATGAACAGCATAGAGGCTTGATAGCAATGATAAATTCATTATTTTATTTTATGCAAAAAGGCTGGGATTTAAAATCTTTAAAACCCACTATTTTGATGCTGGAGCAATACATCATATTCCACCTGAAAACAGAAGAATCAATTCTTTTGGAACGAGGCATTCCCGAGAATGATCTAAAGATTATACAAGAATACAGAAAAACTTTTTTAGCTGATCTCAACAGGATTGTTAATAATGCAATCAATAACCATGAGCCAAACGAGCTAGCCAAATATATTGCTAAATGGTGGACTGGCCATAAGACTGAATTTCATAACAAACTGGAACAGTATTTTGTCGTATAATCGATCAAGTATTAGTTAGGTTATCTATATGGCGCAAAATTATAATTTAGCCATGGATACGCACACAAATAACCAGATATTGCCGAACTCACTAATATTCCAGATAACGATTTGCTATTTGTAATTTGTGTTACCTAGCCAGTTGATTCGATATAAATCACGACGCCTGTCCAGATAATTTTTTACAGAACCCTCATTGCGCAGTTGACTGAGCTTCTCCAGATCAAGATCAACAATTAATGTCATTTCGGTGTTCGGCGTTGTTTCAGCCATGATGGCATCATGAGGAAACGAGAAGTCTGACGGGGAAAAAACAGCAGACTGGGCGTATTGTATATCAGCTCCATCCACTTTCGGCAAATTGCCAACACTACCGGCTATGATGACATAACATTCATTTTCTATTGCACGCGCATGCGCACAGCAACGCACCCTGAGATAGGCATTCTTTGTATCAGTCCAGAATGGCACAAATAATAGCTGCATCCCTGCTTCCGACTGTAAGCGTGCGAGCTCAGGAAATTCAATATCGTAGCAAATCAATATTCCAATTTTCCCGAAATCGGTTTCAAAAACATTAAGGTTGTCGCCACCCTGCATAATCCATGCACGTTTCTCATGTGGCGTAGGATGTATTTTATATTGTGATTCAAGCGTACCGTCACGACGACAAAAATAAGAAACGTTATATAATTGATTATCTTCTACGACAGGCATGGAACCTGCGATAATATTAATATTATATGAAACTGCCAGACGAGATATTGCTTCAACTATTTCTTCAGTGAATGCGGACAGGGCCTTGATCGAATTAATCGATGTTTTATGTGCCTCTATTCCCATTAATGGCGCATTAAAGAATTCTGGCAAAAGTGCTAAATCACATTGATAATCAGATAACGCGTCGACAAAAAACTCAACCTGCTGTATGAGTTCATCTACAGATTTTAACGGTCTCATTTGCCACTGAACACAACCTATTCTTGCAGATTTCTTGACTGCGCCAAATAGTGGTATTTTCTGCTCGTCGTAATATAAATTTGTCCACTCCAAAAGAGTTGCGTAACCCCTGGATTCTTTATCTTCCGGATAGTAATCATCAAGAATACGCTTGGCTTCAAACTCATTCGATAATTGAAATGTCAGCGTAGGATCGTATATTTTCTTCTTTTTAACCAGCTCAATATACTTTTGAGGCGACATATCCTTAGCATGTTTTTGATAATTCGGTATTCGCCCACCGGCAACAATCGATTTAAGATTTAAATTTCTGCACAGTTCTTTTCTGGCTTCATACAGACGTCTACCCAGACGCATGCCGCGATAATCAGGATGCACAACAACCTCAACCCCATATAACACATCACCTCTTGGGTCGTGAGTTGTCAGATAGGCATCTCCTGTAATCTGGTCATAAGTGTGATGGTCGCCGAATTTGTCATAGTCAACAATGAGAGAAAATGCTGCGGCAACAACCTTACCATGGTCTTCAATACATATCTGCCCTTCACCAAAGGTAGATATTTGAGCTCGAAATTTCTTTTCCTGCAATACATCCTCTAAGCCAGGATACACAAGATCCATTATTATCTTTAGATCATCATAGTCAGCAAGTTCCAGATTGCGCAGATTTAATCTGTGCTCTGGGTCTTCGGTAAAAGTATTGTCATTCATTAATATGTCAACCTATGCAACAAGTTACTGTAACGCTGTAATGAATACACATTTCCAGTCATAAACACAAGACCTAAATTAATTTGCCAGCATCCTCAGATGTTCTCTAACAATTAAGTTTTATTATACAAAATACTATACTTTGATTAATGCATGATTCCATTTTCAATACCGTGAAATGGAATGTGTGATCTCAGTAACGCTGCCTTAATAATTTTGTCCAGCATTTCTGCGTATGTCATATTGTCCAGTTTTGCCATCTTGGCTAAGTGCCCGTCCCAGCACCATCCTGGATTAGGATTGATCTCTAAAAGCCGAGGTGTACCATTAGCATCCAGACGCCAGTCAAATCTGGCATAATCACGACAGCCAACACGCATGAATAGCTTCAGGCAACAGTCCTGAAGATATTGTTCCACAGGCGCATCCAGATCCGCCGCAACCGATCGTATCTTCCAATACGGTGATGCAGGATCCCACTTGGCTTCATAACCACACACTTTTGGATAACCGGCAGGTAATTCAGAATAATCCTCTTCTATTACTGGAAGAATATCAACTTCATGCAGTGGATTTCCTATAATGCCAACACTGATATCTTTTCCTGGCAGAAATTGCTCAATGAGGATTGGCAATTCATATCCATACTGTTCGCGAATTCGAAGGACCCCTTGAGCGAGTTGATCTACACTTGAGCATACACTCTCAGATGTTATACCACAGCTGGAATCACCGAAATTTGGTTTGATAATGACTGGAAAAGAGATGTTAATATCAATAAACGTTGTGTCTTCCGGCTTTATTACAAACGCATTTGCAACAGGAATATCCAGTTCATTTGCAATACCCCTGATCAGAGACTTATCGTAACAATACGCCAGGCACTGAGGTGTTCCACCCGTGTAGGGCATATCGTTTATTTCTAGTAGCGCCGGAATATGGAGTTCGTATTCTGGCTTGTTGTAATAACCCTCGTCACACAAATTTAGCACAAGGTCGAAATTATTTTTCCAGCTTGATGAGACTGATATAAATTGATCATGCTTATCAAAATAGCTAATTCTGTATTGTGGTAGTTCAGCAAGAGCTAATTTAAGCTGATTAATCGTATAAAAATCATCTTCATCAAATTTTTCATCAGGTTTCACCTTATCTGCAATACCAGGATCTCCCAATAATACTGCAATACGTGGTTTCTCAGGAACTACAGAGTCAACTAAAATTTTAGATTTTGGCGCATGAGCAACAATGATATTGCGGACAGCCATCATCCCCAGATCCTGATTACGTTCCGACTGTGTATTTAATTTATTTGCATGTGCGGCATCCTTAAAACCATTCTCAGCTAGCATGGTTAAAATTTCATTGGTGTTATATAACCGTTCTGAGTAAAACTGGTCAGCAATCACCCCTTTTTTAACGTGAGTTATTACTTCCCGTGATATTAAACGCTGATTATCTGCAGACAGGGATCTCTCGCGACAAACAAAATAGTTTTTATCAATCCATTCCCAGCTACGTGGCTCATAATTATCACGCACATAGTCTCCATCGGTAAGATCGATTATCAGTTTTCCTTCAGGTTTTAGTATTCGAGATATTTCTTCAAGTACCACTTCATCATCTTTCTGCGTTTCAAAGTACCCATAACTGTTTCCCAACACCATGACGACGCTGAAGTGGTTATCAGGATATGGTAATTTACGTGCATCACCTTCCTTGAAAGAAATCGTCAATGCATTTTTTTTGCTTGTAGCTTTCGCTCGACTAATCAAGTAATGCGATCGATCCATCCCATATAGGTTTGAATATCCCCGACACGCCAGCTCCATTACATGCCTGCCTTGCCCACAACAAAGATCCAGCATGGCTTCATTTTTTTCTGCCTGCATAATATCTTCAAGTATATCCACCTCAGAACTTGTGATGGCCGGATCACTAACCACATCACCATCGGTACGCAAGTAATTTGCATTGAACAGGTGTTTCCACCAGTCTGCCTTTACATAACTCTCAAGATTTTCAACGGGCCCTAGTATGTCAATAAGCTTTTGATTGCTGGACTTACGCTTGCCTTTAGATACTGGTTTCATGCAAAAATCTCCACATTAATATGATGTAGTAAAAAATCTGTACCGCCTAATCTTAGGGACCAACCCTCTCCAGAGCGATAGTATCTTAAGGTCTTCCGGCAAGCATAATTTGTCAGCCTAAATGACTCAGTCAGATAGGCACATTTCAATTGCGGCGCGATATTGCACCTAGTTTAATTCTTTGTACAGTGAAATTTTACACTGGGGTCTATTGACTATTTGAATAGATAAACAGACTATTTCCACGACCGCAAAACAGGCTTAAAACCATTACCCATGGCCTGAGCTGTTATCCACACCTTTAGAGTAAGCGAGTACGACTATGACTAATCCACGCCTGTTAAATCGATCCCGAAAGAGTATTAAAACCCGCTATTCTTTCCAGCGACTATTACTGGGTTCCGACCTTTCTGTGCGGCGACTGCCGCTTATGTCAGTCAAGGCGGATAAACAAGGGCCGACCCTTTGGCTGACGGCTTGTACACATGGTGACGAAGTCTGTGGAATGGTTGTTATCCATGAGATTTTTCGCAGAGCGAAAAAACACCTTCTATGTGGTTCAATTAATGCAATTCCACTTATGAATCCGTTCGGGTTTGAGCAAGGATCAAGAATGGTTACACCCAGCCAGGAAGATTTAAACAGATGCTTCCCTGGAAATCCTGAAGGATCACTTGGCGAGAGAATTGCCAGTGAAATTTTTTCCATGATTATGAAAAGCAATCCTGATTTAGTACTTGATCTGCACACTGACTGGAAACGCTCAATCCTCTATACAGTATTGGATGCAAATCCAAAAGGCCCTCACCAGGCGACTTTTAACCTCACTAAAAAAATAGCTCTTGATACTAATCTTATTGTAATTCAGGAAAAAGAAATTCTTAAAGGTACATTATCCTATAACCTTCTAGTAAATTCCGTTCCTGCATTGACATTGGAATTAGGTGAACCATATGTAATCAATGAGATTAATGTCAGCGCAGGTGTTGAAGCAATCTGGAACGTCATCACTTCAATGAATATGTGTAACCCGTACGCGTTATCATCAGGGCCAGATGAATTGGAAAAAGACAATACAGCAAAAAATATATCATTACTATGATCAGCCGCATAGTTCTACTAGTGGAATTATCCGCTTTCTTGCACAACCAGGCGAGTTTATTAAAACAGGTCAACCTTTTGCCAGGATAGTGAATGCGTTTGGGAAACATCAGGAAACCATGATCACAATGCACGATGCCATCATACTCGGCCACACTGATTCATCTGTGGTATTTCCAGGAATGCCGATTATGGCATTTGGAGTGATTTAACTTAATGGGAACATGTGAATGAAGACAAAATTGACAAGGGGTTTTCGATGCAAGAAATTTCATGGCAATTATAGTCATTACTATAATCGCTAGATACATACCCGTTCAGTAAAATAGTTCAAATGAGCTTTGATGATAAATAGTATATGAAGACAAGCATATTTAACAGATTCTGGCAGTAATTCGTCTAACCATTGATATATCCAACTTACAATTTCATTAGACTGCACGAGTCACTCTTTCTTAAGCATATTTGCTAAATCAGCAAACGGTTTATGGGTAGTTGTGTTCTTCTGAAGTTTCGCTGCTTTACCTTCATACTCCGAATCAATGTAGCGCGAATGCTCATTATCATGGCAATAGACGCATAGTAGTTCCCAGTTGCTTCCATCCGGAGGATTGTTGTCATGATTATGATCTCGATGATGCACTGTCAACTCTCGTAGATTTTCGCGGGAGAATTCGCGCGAACAGCGCCCACAAATCCAGGGGTACATTTTTAAAGCTATCTCACGATAACCTTTTTCTCTATTGTCACGCTCACTGCGGGCTTTTAGTACGATTTGATCTAGTCTGTTCGAGGATTTATCTGATGACATAATGACAATTCCGGTGATTTATAATGTCAGTTTCGGGCTATGCGCATGTATTTCTTCCCACTCCGATTAATCAATCCATTGTTAAAAATATACCGTAAATACAGAGTACACACTAGCAGGGATAGCATATAATATTATCCCTGCATAACAGGTATAAATCATATTAGTAGACTTTATGTCAAATACTCGTCGAAATTTACACCTGTAGTTATAATCAATATTGTCACCTATGAAATCGTTATCAGGCCATAGATAGATGTTGAATTTATGAAAGATGCAGCTTGTTCTATGACTAACTGCAAGACCAGCCACTTACCCATTCATTATGTACATATACGACTTCCATCTGACTGTGCATATAAAATCTGGTTATGCCCTGAATATGTCAGAATATAGCATCAGGAGAGATTACTAATAGCAGAACATATATTTATTAAATAAAAAGAATTTCATAATGTTTTTTCCTATATAGTTCATATTTATTTCAAATTATAAATAACTGATACGTACAAAATTTCATTGAAATACAAAGAGTAATACAACCAATATGCCATTTCCGCCAAGCCCAGATCCGCATGCACTCGGCATCCTTATATTAACGATTGTTGCCTTGTTCCTTTTTACCCGTGAAAGCATTCCTCTTGAGACATCCAGCTTACTGGTTATTGCTGTCCTCGCGGTAGCGTTTGAAATTTTCCCATACCAGACTGGAGGTCGTGACTTTAATTCAATCGAATTATTCACCGGATTTGGGCATGAGGCCTTAATTGCAGTATGCGCGTTAATGATTGCGGGACACGCCTTAGTGCGTACAGGAGCGCTTGAACCTATTGGGCGCTCACTGGCTAAAATATGGCGAATCAGTCCGGTCTTATCCCTACTCCTGACTTTAATCATAGGCGCTATTTTGAGCGCCTTTATCAACAATACACCTGTTGTTGTATTACTGTTGCCAATTTTAGTCAGTGTCTCGATACGAAATAATCGTCCACCGTCAAAGTTATTGATGCCTATGGGCTTCGCCACCCTGATTGGAGGGATGGGTACGACTATCGGTACCTCAACCAATTTACTTGTAGTCTCAGTTGCCGCAGATATGGGCATTGAAAGATTCACAATGTTTGATTTTATACTGCCTGCAAGCATTGCGTCAGTTATAGGAATAATCTACTTATGGTTAATCGCACCACTAATACTCTCTGAAAGAGAATCGCCATTATCTGATAGTTCTCCACGTGTATTTCTTGCTCAATTACGTATTCCAGAAGAAAGTAAAGTGATCGGCAAATCTTTAGCCGAATTGATTAAGCTTACTTCTGATGCGATAAAGATTGAAAAAATTCAGCGAGGTGATAATACATTTATTACTTTGCTACCTGATGTGACAATAAAAGCACACGACTGTTTATATGTTCGCGATACTCCCAAACAGCTTAAAGAATATGAAGAAGTGCTTGATGCTGTTATTGACCCCGAACATAATGCCATTATCAACAATCAGGAACAGGATAACAGCTCAGACCAGCAACTTGCAGAAATTGTCGTCTCTCAGGGATCACATCTGGAGGGGTCTACACTTTCACGCATTCGTTTCCATGATCGCTATCAGCTCTTCCCATTGGCATTACACAATGTTCGCAAATCGATTAATCATGTTAACTCATCTATCAATGAAATCTGGCTTCGCACAGGAGATATTATATTAGTCCAGGGTGCAGCTGAAACAATCAGTAAATTAAAAAGAAGCGGTGAGCTACTGGTGCTTGACTCCACTGAGGATTTACCTCATACCGCGAAAGCGCCATTAGCATTATGGATTATGATTGCCATTGTTACTGTAGCTGCACTAGGGATATTGCCCATAGCTATCAGTGCTGTGTGCGGAGTTTTGTTACTGGTTATTACGGGGTGTCTAAACTGGCAGGATGCCACCAATGCCTTAAGCACCCCTATTGTACTTATTGTTGTCGCAAGTTTAGCAATAGGTTCAGCACTATTTGCCACTGGCGCAACACAATATCTTGCAAGTGTTTTTCTATTTTTCACTGATGGTGCCAGCGCACCAGTTATTTTAAGCGGACTAATGCTATTGATGGCGATATTGACGAATATAGTGTCCAATAATGCAGCCGCCGTCATTGGGACGCCAGTGGCCATCAGCATAGCTGAGCAACTTGCGCAACCAGCAGCGCCTTTCATACTTGCTGTTCTGTTTGGCGCAAACATGAGTTACATCACTCCGATGGCCTATAAAACCAACCTGCTTGTCATGAGTGCTGGTGGATATAAGTTTATGGATTTCGTCAAGGTGGGAACGCCCCTGACTTTAATCATGTGGCTTAGCTATTCTCTGATTCTACCGCTAATATATCAGTTATAACTTTATAGTCATGAGATACACATAAAGCTGCGTGTTTATAATCAGAGTAATCGGCTATTTTTACTTTACTGTTACAGACTGAAGAAATGAATAATTGGGGAATTTACTTTTGCCTGAGCGATCTTATTTCATTGAGTGTTTGGCTGTATCGATCAGCGTACTGACCACCCAATTCAACAGCTATAGACGCATGACGTTCAGCAAGATCCATTTGCCCCATTTCCATTAATACCTGGGCCAGATTATTGTGTACTGTTGCATCATCCGGATGGATATTCAGTATCGCCTGATATTGTTCTGCTGATTCATCCAGGCGATTTTGATGATACAAAAAATTCGCATAAGCTGTTTTAAGTAAAAGCGCACTGGGCCAACGCTTCACTCCAGCCAGATACACTTTTTCCACTACTTGCGGCTGGTTTACTTTTTCAAACGCCACAGCGGAAATAAAATACTCATCTTCATTCATACTCTTCGTAGTTACGCCTGGCGCTACTGCAAGCATTGCCCAGTTGTCTGCCCGCTTCCATGTACGTTCAAACGTAACTAACTTCATTGTATAGTTTTTTGTTGTTCCTGAATGTAATGTAATTGTGCGTTTTGTTAAATCGTAGCCTACAACAACTGCATAATGCCATCTGGGCCAAAATTCAAATCCAAGATTTTGCAACACCAGCACAGGAACGTTCGAGTTTATTTCCTGAAAAAGAGATTCTAGTGTAGGGTCTAATTCGTAGGCAAGACGTTTATGTTGTCGAGTAGCCACCAGCATTTCAACCTGCAAACTACCCTTAAGATCAGGAATATATACACTATGAACAAGCGAATCAGGTGTGGCAGGTATGCCACTGTGGATTAAAATTGTTGCTAATGCCGCTGGACCACACTGGTAACGTTTCTGAGGATAGAAAGCGACTGGGTCAATTAAATGGTCACGATCAAAATCCCCCGACGCTTGCTGATAAATCACAGCAAGCTCAGGAGAAGTAGACGCGCAACCAGCCAGTGTTACAAGAATTAATATTAATACCAGAAAACGAGTGTGTAATCGTTTTCCAGCAACGCTAGACTTTGTCAGAAACGTCAGTATAACCAAGAATCTCAGTTAGCAATAAAATTACGAGCACTAGTACGATAACCCCTAAAACACCCTGGCCTGCAGGAAGTTTTTCAAGGTCCTGAGTGAGTTTTGATATTTCTGCATCAGTCATACCAACAATACGTGATTTTGCCAAGGCAGGATCTACTCCGCGCTTGGTAAGTTCCTGTTGTACATCTGCACGATCAAACAACTGGGCTAATTCGGTTCTTTTCTCAGTGGCCTGATAACTGGAAAGTAATTCGTCTGAAGAAACAATGGCAGACAATGCAGGACTTAGTACTGCACCATATATAAAAATCACTAACAAAAAATGGATTCCAATTGTTTTACCCAGATTTTTAGTATTCAAAGCACACCTCCTAAATTCAGTAGACAAACAATTGTACATTGGGCGCTATTAATGACAAGACTTATTGTTATAAATGCCTTGATAAAACAGCATATTGTTTACAGAAACAGCACTTTTTCCATAGAGGCATTAAAAATGAAACGCTTAAAACCAGACATGAAGTTATGGTTTATATTTTACCCGCAAGCAGTTTATCCGGATCGTGGTATTCCATGTCCAGACTTTTAGCGACATGCTCGTTTGTTATTTTGCCGGCATAAATATTTAAACCTGCTCTTAAATGCGGATCACATAAAGCCTGCAAACCATGCTCAGCAAGTGACAGGCCATGTCTTAATGTAGCGTTATTCAGAGCATGACAGGAAGTCTTAGGCACGGCGCTTGGCATATTAGTCACACAGTAATGCACAATCCCATCAATAATATAAGTGGGATTATCATGTGTCGTTGCCTTGGAAGTTTCAAAACACCCTCCCTGGTCAATTGCAACATCGACCAGTACTGCCCCCTGTTTCATTGTACTTAGCATTTCACGCGTCACCAGCTTTGGCGCTGATGCACCTGGTATCAAAACACTACCAATCACTACATCCGATTCCCTGACTTCTGATTCCAGAGTGTCTTTGGTAGAGTACAGGCTTCTAATTCTACCTTTAAACAAATCATCAAGTTCTCGCAACCGACTTAGAGAACGGTCCAGAATCGATACTTCGGCACCCATACCCAGTGCAATTTTTGCTGCATTGGTGCCAACCACACCTCCACCGATGACAACCACTCTGGCGGGAGGTACGCCTGGCACTCCTGCAAGTAGTAACCCCTGACCTCCGTTATGCTTCTCTAAACAATGGGCAGCTGCCTGTATAGATAACCTGCCTGCTACTTCTGACATAGGCGCCAGAAGTGGCAACTTACCAGATCCATCTGTTACGGTTTCATAAGCGATAGCAGTACAGCCTGATTTTAGAAGCCCACAGGTCTGCCTGGAATCAGGTGCCAGATGCAAATATGCGTAAAGAATTTGCCCTTCCCGCAACAGTTCATACTCAGAAGACTGAGGCTCTTTCACTTTTACGATCATCTCTGCCTTGGCAAAAATATCGCATGCCTTATTTTCAATAGCCGCACCAGCGGCCCGAAAACACTCATCATTAGCACCTATGCCAACGCCTGCATTTGTTTCCACATATACTTCATGACCGCGTAAAACATACTCTTTAACTGAGGCCGGTGTCAGGCCAACACGGTGTTCCTGATTCTTGATTTCCCTTGGCACGCCAATCTTCATAATATCCCTTAATATTACCGTTGTTTTATTCTGAGAAAATTTCATTGTCAATTTATATGCATATCATGTACAAAGCGAGTACTCAAATTAATAATAGCACCATGAGCAAGAGGTGATGAATTCACTTCTTAATAAACGAATTATTATAAAATCACAGGGGTTCTGTTCCGGCTTTAAAGCCAGATACGATGATCTAAATAATACCGATTAATATTGTACAAGCCCAAGAGATACTATGAACTTATCCAGGTCAGTTTTACTTATTACCTTATCCACTTTAGCGATAAGCTTTTCGCCTGCGTTTGGAAATTCAGAACAGGACATCGAGGACGACATGGAAAGCTATATGTCCGAGTGTAATGCGCCAGTAGAATTATACGATCCTGAAGCAATGGCCAACACCATGTCTGACCCTGTTAGATTCATGCAACTGGTAAAATCCGTAAACAATCCTGCCACAGTGAATTCAATACTGGAATGCGCGACTCACCCTGAGCAGATGAAAACCGTACTCAAAAGCCTGAGTGATCCAGTTAAATATATGAACATGATGGTTATTTTCATGAATCCACAGACATATATGAACTGGAAGAATGCTTCAAAAAATCCGGAATTCAATCAGTCAGAATTTGAAATGATGAATGCGTCTGAAATGGTTCAGTCGTTTAAATCCTTATTTAAACTTCTAATGGCAATAGAAGCAGACACGACGGCAGAAGACTAAAAACATAAGCCGTACATAATTTCAGGCTGTACGCCCGCATAAGTTACCCAACTGGCGGGAGAATAAACACACTCCCTTTTACATGCCAAAACCAAATTTGTCGTGAGTGAGCTGTGTGGTATCGCGCATGGGCTTCAGCGCTGTAGTGTAACCCAGTAATATTTTTAACGCCCAGTTAATACGCTCACGATAGTAAGCATCCGAGCTTTCGTCATTGTCATCTGTGCGCTCATTTAAGATTTTTTCCACCTTGCGTACAATTAAATGCTCGGGGATATAACAAATTCGATTATTCTTATAGCTGCTCATACGTAGTTCAGCAATTGGATACGCACCACCGTCACCGGATGAAACAGCGACAAGTAATGCAGGCTTATGCCCTAATTCTGCCTGACTAAACAAAAGAAAAAAGTTTTTCAAACCGGAAGGCACCTGCCCATGCCATTCTGGTGAAATCACGATAAACCCATCACATTCACCCAGTTCCTTTTTAAGTGGATCCAGACGTTTAGTCCACGCCTCATTTCCCTCCCAGATAGATTGGTCCCAAAGTGGCAAGGGATTATTGGCTAACAGATAAACCCAGGTATCTACCCCTGCGTCACTTAAGCACTTGTCCATGTATTTTGCCACCTTTTCACTCTGTGAAGGACTGCGATGGCTTCCACTAATAATCCCGATTTTCATTCTGTTACTCCATATAAATGTTATTCAGAGGAATTTCCTAACTATTATTTCCTGCTTGCACTCATTAGCACGACAGTCATGCGCGACCAATGCCAGCCTCGACAAGTTAACTTTATCAGCAAAGAATGTCTAGATAGGTATATGGGTACATGACATCATTTATATTATGATGAATCTGCTGTTATCTCACCGTTCACTATTCAGTAATTCACATCCCGACAGTAAACACAGAATCATTACGACTGAAAAGACGATTCGCCGGAGACTGTGTGTTTACTGAGTGATGTGCAGATAACTAGAGCGTCAGTTCGACAGGACCAAACTGGGCAATCATCATCCATCTGTTGTTCTTAAGAGTATATGTCTTTCCTATGCGCCCCAGCCAATGAAGCTCATCCCCACTACTTGACTTCCAGCGTGTATCGACATCTACAACCGCAAAGGCGCCGTCATTTTGTGCTGTGATATCTATTCGCTTTATATTTCTATCGTTATAGATAAGTTCGTATTTGGCAAAAAAGGATTTAAAATAATCGCCCCACCGTTCCCGATCAAATCTGCCCAGAGGCATGACCCAATCAATAGGGTCATGTGATGTTGTGCTGGGTGGCCAGACCCAGACCATATCCGGGTGGATAGTACTCAAGTACAAATCTACATCTTTTTTAATAAATGATTCTGTCTCACGATCTACTACACTAGTAACATCTCTTCTACTATCCGTTTGACTCATCACTGTCTACGCTCCATGACACGTGGTATGACCAAATTTGAAAATAAAGCTGCTACTTCAGTCTTTACTTTAGAAGCAGATATTCCCAGATCCGACATAAAAGTACATGCTATGGATTAAGGTCTAACACCTCTTTTATTTTATCAAACGGCAAGGAAGCTTTCTGATTAACTGCCTTTACATCATCAGCACTACCAGCTTCAAACAGGCAAGTGCATTGCCCATCGTCCGGATAAAAATTGCTTCGAATGTATTTAACAGCGACACCATTTTTTGTAGATTCCTCACTTGATGCTATTGCTGCTTTTTGCGCTTTCCCCAAATCTTCCATTGATATACCTTTGAGGTTGCGGTTCACTGCATAAGTAGCCATAAATATTCTCCTTGGATTTATTTATTAAATATTTTCATGGGGTTAACGACTGTGTTGAAATTATAAGTCAGTGAATCCTGCAGATATATGCTGTGATCAGTTTTTAGTACTTTGAGTACAAATAAAACACATTGCCTCTCAGACTGAAGATGTGAGTTTCAGTGATCAATTATCAAATATGGCAAATTAACAAATGAATTTTAGCCGACACTTTCCTGAAAAATGAGTTGCAGATATCTACGGTAATGCATGACCTGGGCGCCCAATTTCTTTGGATCTCTCACCAGCTTGGAAAGAATAATTCCACCTTCAAATACTCCTGTAAACATACTGGAAAGGTCTTCAGCATCCACGCCTACTACTGCCGGATACTCATTTTTAGTTTTATATATCAGTCCTTCCAGTATTTTCTCCCAATCCTGCATACCTTTGCGTGCAATTTCATGAATCTCATCATCAAACTGTCTTGACTCATAGATATAGGCCGCAACCAGACAGCCGGGATGTCCTGACGGCAACTCATTTGCCAACTCGGCATATAATTCTATATAGCGTAATAATTGTTTGAGTGGATCATCAGTTTCCTTTCTCACCGTCAACAAAAATTGTTCGGCAATCATTTTGTTCTCTTCGAGAAAACTGACAAGAAGGCTTATCGCCAAATCTCTTTTGCTTTCAAAATGATAGAAAAATCCACTTTTCGTAATTGAGGCCTTCTCTATAATCAGGTCTATCGAAGCACCAGAGTAGCCATATTCCAGTATCATCATTTGAGCAATATCAAGAATTCTTTTTCTTGTATTAATACTGTTAACACGAATGTTTTGAGATCTGGCGGACATAATTATATTAACTCTGCGTATGATAAACAGGTATGGAAAATCCTGGTATATCTAACCAATTACACATAAATAGCACTATTACTTCTTTATGTACTGGCAAGTTATCGCTATCGATAGGAAATGTCCAGATGATCCTGCCAGCTTATTCAAACGTGGCTGGATTTTATCTGCCATTATCAAGTGTGTGCCTGCCATCGCATCAATTTAATATGAGGCATTAAGACAGTTTATTGTCTGGAATGTCTGGCACATCAAGTAAGACTTTATCCTCAATACACTGTCGTCTGCAGGCACAGGATAGCAGTGCTGACAACGAACCTTGTCTGATGACAAAAAATCAAATAACGCTACTCAGCTCTTGACTGTCATTTACGTTGAACAAAGGCATTATCTGATTTTACAGAAAATGCTTTTGCGCTTTATATTTACGCAAAAGCATTATGCAAATTTACTATCAGGGATTCATTCATGTATGCGTATTCAGTTGCCTACCCGGCACATGCCTGCTTCAGTGATGTATTGCCTTGTCCCTGATTTATCATTTCAACAATCTGGTCTGCTGACAGTACTGGACAGACAATATTATTAATTCTTTCCATTGTTGCAGTATCATTTTTTTGATCTGCACATGAACATGCATCACCTACAACAATTGGCATGAAACCATCATCTCTCGCAGCACGTGCATTTCCTTCGATGCACCAGTCCAGATGAATTCCACAAAGGATAATGGTCTTAATGCCCGCGCGTTCAAGCATTAACTTTAACGGGGTTCCCACAAATGAACTTTGATGCGCAAACTCTAGAAATTCCTGATCTTCCGGCTGCGATATTTCTTTGAGTTCATCGACCAGGGCGATATCCCATGCCTTTTCTTCGGCTGTCATTTGACTCGCCTTAAAATCTTTATTCCAAAGCCCGTATTGAGCTTCGTCCAATGGCGTCATTGGATAATCATCACGGAATACGTTGTAACCGATCCAGAAAAATTTCATATCTGCATTACGGCACGCTTTGGCAACTTTGATTGTATTTTCCAGTGTTCCGCGTTCCCATTGTTTTTCCTTTCCCTGTACGCCTTTGGGACTGTATAGGCTATTACATTGGCTTATCGATATGAATGCAGTGGGTTGACTCAATATGTTTACAAAATCAAGATTTTTCCATTGTGCTGGAAGCTCAGGGACTACTATTTTCATCGCTATTCTCCTGTAGGTCGGGCAAAAAATCATATTCAATTTATACCAACTAGTCGGTATAATTTCATTTATACGCTTCAATTGATTTGTATGCAATAATTTGCACAAACATTAGTTGTTACTAATATATTTAAATATGTATCCACAAATTTATCACTCATCAGGATTGAGGAAGCAGTAGTGGCTAAAGACGGAAGTATTACCAGAAACGGAATCATCGACACTGCAATGTCACTCGCTCTGCAACAAGGGCTAGTCGGCACGTCGATTGATGAAGTAATTGATGCTGCTGGAATAACTAAAGGTACTTTTTATTATCACTTTTCCAGTAAAAAAGATCTGGCAAAAATTTTAATTGAGAAATTCTCTTCCATGGAGATAGACATACTGGAACAGAATATGGATCTGGCAATACATTCAAGTAATGATCCTCTTCAGCAGTTAATAAAATTTGTTCAGCTTATTCAGGAGTTACATAAACAAATTGATAAAAAGCACATTGGGTGTTTATTTGCCAGCTATAGTTATGAGAACCAGTTGATTGACAAACACTTCAATAAAATCGCAACCGATACAATAAAAGCGTGGAACAAATGCCTGAGTGAAAAAATAGAAGAAATAGTAAAGAAGTACCCGCCCAGATTTAGTATAGACCCTGAAAAACTGGCCGAAATGTTTCTGGTGACACTGGAAGGTGCATACGTGCTTGAGCGTGTAACAGATTGTCCTGGGCTGGTTCAGGCGCACCTGGAACAATACAAAATATATTTACAGGCGCTATTCCAGTCAAATAATAACACTGATAAATAACAGTTAACTAATCACTTACTATCAAAAAATTAAATTAAAACCATGTCCAAGACAGTAGCCATACTCGGCGCAAGTAAAGATAAATCCCGATACTCACATAAAGCTCAAATGCTGTTAATCGAGAATGGTCATACTGTCGTGCCTATTAATCCTAAATATGATGAGATTAACGGGAGCAAATGTTATCCCAATCTGGCTTCTTATCCTGACAAAATTGATACGATTACAGTATATGTCAGAACATCAATTATATCGGGCCTAGTCAATGACATTATTCAGGCTTCCCCTGACCATATTATATTCAATCCTGGTACCGAAAATTCCAAAATCATACAGCAATTGCAAGAAGCTGGTATTGATGTAGAAATGGCCTGTACACTCGTTCTGCTGCGCACCTCTCAATTCTAGTAGCTAACGCTTCTGGTCATAGACATACAGGCTTTAGCGTTATTTACTTATGGTTATCCCTGCCTGCCAGAGAAATTCAGCAAGTCATCTCTACTCATGAATTAACGTCATTACTGTACTGCTGTACAGACATTAGTTCATATTCACCATCTATTACTATTCATACGGTTGATATCAACCTGAAAATTCAGATTTTCGTTAAAAATAATGCGCTACAGTTGTATTGCCATTGAAATAACTGGAATGGCATTTGCTTGTATTGTTATACATACATAGCAATGAGAATAAAAATGCAAAACACAAATCAGGGAACTGAAAACCAGGACACTATTGCTGACTTATACATAAAAGATAGTATAGCGATGCTAAACCCAGAAAAATATATTACATCTTTCTGCAACCATTAGTATCTTAAGTTTTACCTTTCAGACATGCTGATTACATTAAATAAATTAATTGAGCCCATCAGTTACGCGGGACAACATTATAAAATTAGTGACCTGCTCGTAAACCGCAATACATGGGAGATTTCGAAGTGCGTTATAACTCACAATGCTGGCACTACATCAGGCAATAGTTTACTTAACCCTCAGTTAATTGAAATAACCAAGAGTAAAGATGACCAGCCCCTCTCAATATCAATCAAGAAAACACCAGGCCCGAGCAAAGATGAATCCAGCAGTGATGACAGATTATTGTCCAATATATTTGAATTAAGCTTAATAAGTGATGGTAGAAAATTAGGTCACATAAAAGAGGTTATAATTGATACTGCATCCTGGTCTGTACCATTAATAATTTCAGACTCAAGAAACTGGATACCTCTATCAGGCAGAGACATTATCATTCCGACAATTCATCTTGAGTATATTGACTGGATAAGTAAATGTGTACACACAAAGCATACGAATAAAACTATCAAATCGAGTCCCAGTGTCTGTATACGCGGAGGAACTTTACACAACAAAGATTCAGAAATAATTACAGATTATTATAATGCTGTAATAAATCAGAATTGACTAAGCATCTATCTTATATTTTTTGATTCGATACCTTAGTTTTTCTCTGCTGATATTTAACAAGCGTGCTGTTTCAGTGACATTTCCGTTCATTGAATTCAATCCTAACCGGATTATCTCTTTCTCCATATCATCCAGAGACGTTGATCCATTCAACAGAAATGTATATTTTGGAGTATCTGATGGGCACTCGCCTTCTGCTATTACTGAAGATGTTTCTATATCAAGGTCTGACAACATCAGGTCATTATTAGACAAACATCTTGATGACTGGATTTCGCCATTAACGTTATCAATATTATCGCATTCGAGACTCATCCATTTGGCAGAAAACACTTCACTTTCTGAAAATAATACACAACGCTCTATAACATTTCTCAATTCTCTTATATTTCCAGGCCAATCATATTTAGTTAAGGTGTCCCACGTCGAATCTTCAATCGTTGTCACATGTTTGCCAGATTTTTTATTATACTCTTCCACAATAGAAGGGACTAAATCCAGCAGATCCTCCTTTCTATCTCTCAATGCCGGCAAGTTCAGACAAAATACATTCAAGCGATGATAGAGATCTTCACGCAGCTGGTTATCTTCAATTGCTTTGAGTGGGTCGCGATTGGTGGCAGCAATAATTGACACATCAATGTTAATATCCCTCTCTCCACCTACTCTTCTTATTACCCGGTCTTCAAGCGCCTTGAGTAACTTGGCCTGAAATTCAACATCCATTTCAGTAATTTCATCCAGGAATAGCGTGCCTTCATTGGCCTGTTCCAAATAACCTCGATGTGTCTTTTTAGCTCCAGTAAAAGAACCGGCTTCATGTCCAAATAACTCAGACTCCATCAGGTCTTTTGGAATTGCCGAGCAATTTACTTCTATTAATGAGCCTGTTTGATGAGGGTCCTGATTATGCAGAATACGCGCCGTCAGGCCTTTTCCTGTACCAGTTTCTCCACTGATAAATACACTTGAAATTGGTGCACTAATTAATTTTTTCAGCATCGCTCTAACATTCATTGCTTCAGAGCTACGCCCAAGAAAAGCTTCGACTGTATGTTGTTTTTTATTTACAACATTGGTGTTTTCAAGTTTACGCCGGACGACTGCTAATCTTGAAGCACGCGCCAGTATCTTCTTTAACTCAGTCGGTTCATCGCAGGACCTGATATCGTAATCAGTGACTTCTTCAATGTCATCTAAAATAGACTGTTCAATTTCATCCTGAATGACAACTGTTGCGAAATAATTCTGGCCTGAATGAAGTAATTCTGTAACGCTGGCAATATTGGATTTATCTATTTTATGCAGATCCAGTATCACAACTATTGAATTGGTAGTATCAGATTCAAATGCAGATCTGAAATCATCAAAGTCAGAGTACTCTTCACATGCATACGAATATGATTTGGCTATCTTGACTATTTTTTTGCTAAATTCTGATGAGCACCCAACAATTGCAAAGCTTTTTGCCATATGGATAACCCTGGAGAAATAATTAGAGGTGAAATTATAGTTGCGAAAATTTTATCACATAATTAACGTGGTTGTAGCTAACAAATAGAAGTCAGATTCATTCCCACTACTTTTCCAGGGATATGCTGGCTGCGTTGGCGCCTAATTCTTCCAGATGCGAATTAATATCTTTTGTAAACACAGGTGGCCCACATACGTAAAATTGCTGATCAAAATTATCAATAGATTCGGACAAATATGACTTGTCAATTCTCTGACAGTTATCGCCGGTAGGTGCTTTTTCAGTAAACACATTAGTCAGCTTCCCATTCGATAATAATTCAAGCTCAGCACCCAGAATAACATCCTGAGGCGTTTTATTACTGAATATCACTCTGTTTTCGTCATGGTGATATGATCTCAGTATTGATATAAATGGAGTAACTCCGGCACCACCAGCAATGAATATGCCGGAGCCTTTATATTCAATCGCACCAAAAGGGTTGGATATTAATAAATCAGCGCCAACATTTAACTTGTCCAACTGCCTGGTAACACCATCATGTGATTTGTAGATTTTAATAACAAATTCCATAACACCATCAGTCGGAACTGATGTTAGTGTAAATGGACGCGACTTATCTTCCCATCCTTTATTAGCAATACTGACTTCAACTGCCTGCCCTTCTCTGAATTCAAATTGTGTAGGTCTGACGCAAACAAAGCGTTTAACATCATGTGTGACTTGTTGTATCTGTAATATTCTGGTTGTATGTAACAGTTCTGACATTAGTATTCCCGTTTCATATATATATGTGTGTATTTGATTGTTCTGATATTTTCAAACAATTGGTAAAATTCGATTTTCATAGTGTGATTATGAAAATTATGGAATAACAACAGCATCAACAATCATTATGACTCCATTACTGACCGATATTTTCCTTGAAACAATGCGGACATTATTAATATAGAACTTACAAAATAAGTCATGGAACATCATCTCCTCAGCATTGCTTTGAACTCATCAAATATGCTGCAACATAAATGCCAGACTTATGGACTTAAGTTATTACTGTAACGCTCTTCGATATTGTCCCAGTTTATAAGGTGATCAAGAACCGCATTAATATATTCTGCACGTTTGTTTTTGTAATCCAGGTAATAAGCATGCTCCCAGACATCAATAACAAACAATGGTGTAGAACCTTTGGTTAACGGGTTAACTGCATCAGTAGTACTTATGATATTAAGCTTTTTTGATGCATCCAGTACCAGCCATGCCCAACCAGATCCAAATTCACTGATTGCTGCATCGAATAGCATTTTTCTGAATTCATCCAGGGATGAAAATTCAGCGTTAATAACTTGTTCAAGTGCGGATGAGGGCTGGCCACCACTTTCAGGGTTTATACTCTGCCAGTACAAATCATGATTTAGTATTTGTGCAGCATTATTATAAATACTGCCTTTTTCATTTTTAATAATATCTTCAAGAGAAGTGTCCTGTTTAAACTTTGACAGATCGCTGTCATTCAACTTATTCACATAACCTTGATGATGCTTATCATAATGTGTTTTTACGGTATCTGAGGATATATGCGGCTCAAGCGCATCGTATGCATAAGGTAGTTTAATCTTTTCAAATTTCATTTTTTAATTCTCCTTTGTTAACTAAGAATCAGCAACAAGTATGCCAGCAAGTCCAATAGGGTTTAAAGTTAACGCCAACACGACATTGCATGGTTTATATGAACTTAATGGTTGATATAAACCATTAAGTTGAGTAACTGTAACCAGAAGTATAAGGATACAGACATGATGACTCATAAACGACAAACTATTCATGTGTTTGCAATATGGCTTGGTCCTTGCATTGTTATGTATTAAGCCATACAAAAAGGAACATGATTATGATGGAGATAGAAATCAATAAAAGCGATCATATTTTATATTTAATGCCAAAAGGTGAATTGAATAAAAACGACCTCAAGAGCTTATCTGATGCAATTGATAACTATATTAACGAAGGGAATCTGATAAAGGGTTTATTGGTCGACACTGAATCTGTTCCACACTGGAAAGATCTATCAGCCTTTAAGGCACATCTGGAAGTAATACGAGAAAAAGGAAAAATTCTTAATAAGGTAGCAGTAGTATCAGACAACAACAATGTAATGATGCTGTCACAACTAATAAAGCTGTTTATTGATTCAGAAGTAAAACACTTTGACCATATCAATAAATCAGAAGCTATCGATTGGCTTAAATAATAGTTTAAAGATAATTAATTAGTTTTAAATAATTTTTAGGAGATCATCATGAATAACAATCACAACACGGTAGTGACTCACAACGGCAAATCATCACAGATACCTATGCCACCAGGTGATCCTGTGAAACCTGAAGATCCAAAAGATCCAGTAATACCGCCAGGTGACCCGGATTTGCCACCAGAGAAGAAACCAACACCCCCCATAAAGGAACCAGGAAAACCTAAACCTAAACGCATTGCATAAACCACAGAGGATATTTCATGATTCAGAATGAGTGGCGCAACAAAGACAAACGTCAATACAGACACATAAAAGATAGCCTGGTACGTGATGGCGAACAAAACCAGACGGCGAAAGAAATAGCTGCACGTGTTGTAAACAAACACAGAAGACTAAATGAAAAAACTCGTAATAAGACAACCATGGGGACAGGGAACCCTAATTCACGACTTGAAGACAGAACCAGGGATGAATTATATAATCGTGCGAAACAGTTAAATATTAAAGGTAGAAGCCGTTTAAATAAAGCAGGGTTAATTGATAAAATAAGGAATACACAATAATTACTATTTCATTTTTATTCCTTATGAGAATTAGTAGAAAATCCCTTAATCAGGCATTTACCAGAAAGAGACAAAGCACAAAGCCATAGGATAAAAATAACAACTTTGTGCTTCTCTTGTACATTACAAATTATTATTAGCTGCTCTCAGAAAACTCCTCTTCAACCCGCTCCCAGGTATCGGACATAGCCTGATAAGCATCTGAAAACCCGGACTTAACATGTCCCCAAGACTCGCCAGAACTTTCTTTCATACTCCTGTACCACTTTGCAACTTCAGCGCGCTGATTTCGCAATGCTTCCAGACTTTCTCTGGATTTTTGTCTTGCATCATCGCTCATCTCACTCCATCTTTGCTCAGCACCCTCTTCAAGCTTTTCAATGCGTTCATCCAGCCTATGCAAGGCTTGTTTGGATTTCTCTACAGCCACATCTTTTTTGTCTGCGCTATAGTCTTTCAATGAACTGAGTAACTCCTGTGTGTCGTCTTTGACTTCTTCAAAAGAAGTTGTTTCAGCATCTGAGCCAGCATGGCTGGTGCCAAAAACAACTAGCAGCAAAGTAAGAAACGTAATCATTACTATATTCTTGCCTGTATAACTATAATTCACTTCGATTCTCCGTGTTTAATTTAAATATGATATTTGGCTATTTGATTCCGTTAGAATCTTGAAGATGCGTCCTTTAACGCATTTCCTAGTGAATTCCATGCACTATCAACACCAGCTTTCAAGTCTTCCCAGGCGTCATCACTAGCGTCTTTGAGTTCATTTAGTTTTTCATGTGCAGTAGCCTGCATTGTCCTAATTTCCTCAATTTGCTTATAGTATTCCAACTGAACGTCACCCTCAGCTTTGTCAGCCTTGGCTTTTAACTTGTCAAGTTCCGCATTCCAGGAATCCAGTTGTGAAGTTATCTTTTTCTCATATGCTTCTTTCATACCCATATTCATATCTCCTGCTTATTAAAAAATATATATTCTTTACTAGTCATCATAATTACTATGCAATTGTCACTAAGCAATCGGCCTTGTCCTGCCTCTTACAATCGCAATTAAAAATGCTATTAGAAATACAAAAAACAGTATTTTGGCAATCAGTGCCGCAGTACCTGCAATTGCGTAAAATCCGAGTACACCTGAGACAATTGAAACAATAAAAAACAACAATGCCCACGTTAACATGATATTTTCTCCTTAATATTTAGCTTGTTTACTATGATTCAGCCTCACAATTTTTTAACTTAATTCCTGAAAATTCATCTATCGTAATCACACCATTTTTGTCTTTATCCAACAAATAAAATGAATTTTCTTTGCCAGGAACAATTTCTGCACCCTCGCTAGGTTTAGCATTAGCGATAGCGCCATACCGAATATTAAAATACGGACGAAATTCCTTGGCAGAAATACGCTCATCGTTATTCAAGTCAAAGTTATTGTAAGAATCACTAAGCGGTAATTCAGACAAAGATTCCAGTTTTGAAATATAACCATTCTGATCATGGTCAATCGCTAAAAACTGATGTTGATAGTCTGATGACTGTACAACTGAACTGTCATCTGCAAGTAATGGATATCCTGATAGCAAGCTCATCCATAAACATGCCTGAACTATTTGTATTGATTTTTTCATTCTCAAACACCGCAAATTGTCACTTCAATACTATTTATGCACAGATAGTGCCACTTCGCATATTCACTGCTATATAGCCATTCTCTCAAATAGTATTCGCAATAAGTCTTTTTCACACACTGGTTATTGTTCATTTGAACAACAGTGAGATTAGTTTATGGTGAATATGCACATTACGATTGCTGTAATATACTTAGAGCATGATATTTTCAGAAATGAACTTGATGTATACAGTCATTTAATGGCACCTTACCTGCATGAAAAAATTGTGGTTATCTACACACAAAATAAAGCTTCGTGAAAATATAAGGAATAGTGATGTTAAATAAAGTTAGTCAATATTACAGCCAAAGCATTTCAGCAATAGATGGAGATTTTGGAGAATGTGCAGATTTTATTCTGGATGACAGTACCTGGGTGATCAGGTACATCGTTGTTGATACAAGTTCCTGGCTTAGTGAACGAAAAGTGCTTATTTCCCCTACCGCTGTCATACAGTCAGAGCTTGAGAATAACCTACTCTCACTGCGCTTAAGCAAATCTGAAATTGAGAATAGTCCACTACTGGATTCCGACGCTCCTGTCTCAAGAGAATATGAACGTCAGTACTACAAATATTATGGCTACAACATGTACTGGCTAGGACCGAATTTATGGGGCACGTATCCCGATCCTTATGGTTCACTGTCGCCAGTTGATAAACCGGATATCAATCTTAGCGATGATCAGGGTATTGAAACCAAAAATCACCTTCGCTCATGCAAGGAAATAAGCACTTACGATGCTTTTGCCTCCGATGGTCAAATCGGTAAAATTGAAGATTTTATCTTTGATGACAAACAATGGAATTTAGCAAATATGATTCTCAATACAGGTAACTGGTTATTTGGAAAATCCAAAGTTGTTCCTATTAATAATGATCTTAATATTAGTTGGGCAGATAAATCTGTTACCTTCAATGACAAGTCTGTAGAAATTGTAAAGTCGTTTAAAGACGTCGATGATATAAACTTGCATGAGTAGCCGCCTAATTCACATATACATGTATCACACTGAACCATAAGCTTGAAAATAATTTTTCAGGCTATTTATCACAAGGACTAATTAATCATCTGTGAACCATTTACTTTCATTAATATGGGATAAAATCAAAACGAGCATGTGGTTGTATCCAATCATGTGTAGTGTGGCTTCAGCAATTCTTGCCTATTACATAATATATTTAGACAAAAATCATAACCACTATAATACAGTCCCCTGGTTGTCCGATTTAAATATAGGCATCCAAGCAACCAGACAGGTATTTATTGTCACTACCAGCGGTGTATTGACTCTTACCGGCGTTGTATTTTCCATTTCAATGGTTGCACTCACCATGGCATCCAGTCAATTTGGCCCCAAAGTACTTCGCAACTTTATTTCCGATTCCACTAACAAGCTGATTCTGGGGATATTAATATCCACTTTCATGTATGGATTAATCACTTTGTCTCTAATTGATGGCAAAGAAAATGGCTACACCCCTCTGTATGCAATGTTTGTTAACTTATTACTAACTTCAGCATCTATAGCAGGGATAATATATTTCATTCATCGAATATCCACCTCAATTCAGGCAGATCAAATCATTTCAGAAATAGCCAGGGACATATCAAATAATACACATACACTTTGTAACAATGAATTGGCTGATATTAACGATTCTGAACTTCAATGGGAAAATATTACTCACGAAAATGCATATACAGTTTCTACATGCCATTCGGGTTACGTTCAGTCAATAAACTACGAAGGCCTTACAAAGTTAATAGCAGACAATCAATGCACACTTTTTATTTCAACACGAGCGGGAAAGTTTATCCTGCCAAACGCAAGTATTGGGACATTATATAAAAATGAATTTGACAAATCCCTGATAAACCAGATACTGGACTGCATTAGCATTGATAGAAAGCGCACTCCTATTCAAGACCTTGAATATTCAATTGAACAGCTGGTTCAGGTTACTTTGCGTGCGCTATCGCCGGGAATAAATGATTCAATCACTGCTATTACCTGTGTTGACTGGCTAAGTTCATCAATATTAGAACTGGCAGAATGCAATTTTTCATCGACAGTCCTCACAGACAGTGATGGTATCGTCCGTCTTAAATATAACAATTTCAGCTTTGAGGGTGCAGTAAATACTGCCATAAGCCCGATACGACAGAATTGCTGTAATAATGTGATGGTTTCTGTACACTTATTAGAAAACCTTGTGACTATGCACAAAACAGTGAGTAACGCCGACTACAGAAACATTATATTAAAACAGATTAATGCACTAGTCAGCAAAATTCATTTGAATAACCTTAGTGCAATAGACCAGAAAAAGATTGACTCTATTATTGAAAATCTGGACGAATCATTATAACTATTCAGTTTTATCAATATCATTAGCAACTACACCAGAAATGTTAGGCTGCATAATGGTAACTGTCTTTTATTATTAACGATTAAAAAAGGCGTGACAGAAGTCACGCCCTTGTTCAGTAATGATGTATAAGATCGCTTACTTATTTAGGATCTGGATCGTATTGGTTTTCTTTCAATGCAGCACCAGATGGTTTTTTCTGATTTGAATCAGGCACTCCATCACTGCCCTTTCCAGTTTTACGTGAAAATTCTTTGATAGAAATTGATCCATCGCCATTCGCGTCATAATAGCTAAATGTCTGGGTCGAATTTTCACCTTCGCCCAGATGCTTTAATGGACGTGTATTAGCAATACTTCCGTACCTCAACTGGTAGTATCCCTTAAATTCATGCACAGAAATTTCATTGTTAGCGTCATCATCAACACTTGAAAAAGAATCTCTTAGTGCATATTCACTTTTAGCTTCATTCTGAGAAATAACACCATCATGATTTAAGTCTAGGCGTGAAAATTCATCTTCATGCGACATTAATTTTTGCACATCAACAGAATGACCCATCGGCTGATAACTTGACTCTGTTGTTATTTTACCAGAAGTGCTTTCTTCAGCTGACAATTGATGAGGCTTTTTAACACTGCTATCTGCAGAATATGCAACTGATGAAACAGTCATCGCAATAATAGACAACAGATAGATACACCAATGCTTATTCTGATTCATATATCTTTGCTGACAATTATCCATGTTGTTCTCCTTAGTTTAATTACACTTAGAGAATATGCATGGATGATGCCAATACAAAACAAATAAGCACAAATGATTTATTTCACAGCACATAAAATGCCTTTATATATAAAGTATAAAGCAGTTTACGAACTGGCTTTAAATACCATAATAATTAGTAGAGTGTTTTTAATTATAGTGTTTTTTAGTTAACTGAAATAAAACGCAAGCCATTAAACAAGAAAAATAGGTTTATATCAGCCATTATGATTCTGGATGGTTGAATTAAACCATCTGAATACATGCATGTGTAACAATTTATCGATGCCATAGAGTATGGTAATCTAATTGTACAGTACCAAGACTAACGAATAAGATAAAAGCAGGTATAAGATAAATGGTTATGAAAAAATTTATTATTAATACACTTATAAAAGGCTTCAGTATAATACTGCCAGTTTTATTATCTGCATATTTACTTTATTTTCTTGTGACTGCTATTGAAAAGACAACACATAACTTATTAAATCATTTATCAGCAAGCTGGTTATACTTTCCAGGAATTGGCATAGCCTTGGTATTAAGCATTGCATTTGCATTTGGATTACTGATGCATCAATGGCTAACCAGAAAATTGCTTAACCTGGCAGACAGATTATTTCGTCGAGTACCCTTATTTGGATCTATATATTCGCCAATCAAGGATATGTTAGATGTAGTATCAGGCGACATGAGTGACAATCTAGGTAAGCCCGTGATAGCAACACTATCAGATCCTGACATTAAAGTGCTTGGCTTCGTGATGAATGATAACAGCGATAACAATTCTGATATGACTGTACCAAGTGGATACAAACCAGTATTCGTACAGATGGGATATCAGATAGGAGGTTTCACACTGATGATACCTGAAGAAAACATTTCATCGGCAGAACTAAGCACTGAAGAAGGCTTGCGCTGGGCATTAACAGCAGGTCTATCCAGCAGAGTCAAAAAAGACAAGTAAAACTACAAACCAACTACATGACAATTCATTACAAGTAACTATATATCTAGGAGGTATGATGAAAAAATTTAATGACCTGGAACAAATCTGCTATGAATTAAATTCAAAAGCTAATGATGAGTTATTCTTTATGGGAGATCCTGCAGAAGTGGATCAGAAAGCCAATGAGTTTGTTGAAAGTTTCGCGAAAGAGAATGAACTTAAATCTCACACTGTCACTCCTTCACGATGGTGGTTTGAATCCAGTGAGCGTATGTTTGACGAGGGCGAAATAGAGCTTCACCCACTAGTGAACCATGCAATTGAGAAATTACACCCTGAAGATAAAGCAAAAAAGATAGAATTTATTGTCGTCAATGTGAAAGACGCTAAGCTGACTAATGCTGACTAATGCTGACTAATACTGCGATATTCATATTCCCTGAATATTTTTTAATACTGAAATTATTCAGGAAAATATAAATGAATATTCATAATGCAGTTATTACTGGTATTGAACATACCAGCCCTTTTATAGTGGTATTCGCCTGTATAAACTCAGGTATGTTGTGAGGTAATACTGTCATAGCGATTATATTTATTATTCATATAGAGAGTACCGACTATTGCTCCAAACAGATTTGCGACTAAATCAATTGTCGTGTTTATATACCCTCCTACACCATCTGAGCTGAATGCCACAACAGCAAGAAACTCAATAATCTCATTGACTGCCCCCAGACTTGAGGCTGCCAAAATAGTAACTGTGCATACAACAACACGACTTGCTTTTATCTTTGTTATTTTATCTACCACGCTCCACATTAGTATTGATATGACCAGGTAACAATAAAAATGCACAAACTGGTCATATTTAAGTATGTTGTAAGGCTCACCTACTATGTCCAGCAGAATCAGATCATATAAACGCACACCTTGATACGATGCCAGCCCCCCTAATATATGAAGTACCAGCCAAATGTTAAACAGCCATAATCCAGTTTTATTGTACTTAAAATAATGATCTGTTTTATAAAGAATAACAATCAGCACAAGGACAGTTAATGCATAAAGCAGGAATTCATAGTTTCGGAAAACAATTGTAAGAATGCTTAACATGCCAGCCAGAGTAAAGCTGGCAATATATGGACTGTTCATTTTCATAATGAAGGTGAGTATATGTAAAACAAGCACTGATTTCCTGTTTATTTACGACGGTAACAACTGTAAATGTTAAACAAGCCAAAACCGATAAGCACATATATCCGCAAACATTAAGCAACTTCATATGCCCCACTTATTTTGATTGATCCTGAATCCAACCTGATAGCGGTGTCTGGACTATTAAAGAATTAACAGGTACGCCTAAAACATGAATATAACGCCTATGAAATAACCACTCCATAAGAATATATAATATTAAATATTACATAATTACCCAGGAACAAATTATCACTAATTAACAGTGACTTATAACAATACAGATTAAATTTCATCCTCCATTGACAGTGAGATATTCAGGAAAATTAAGTCTTTATATACAGAGTATTTCTAAAGCATATAACAGATAAATATATCAATATAATCAGCCTGTTAATCAAGCAGCACCACCTAATGAATCCGACTGTATGTCAAGAAAATACCACCTGTCTCTGTACGTGTTTACTAGAGTCTATATGCCTATATAAAGAACATTAAGGATATTGATTCAGACCACACACTTTCCTATGCCACTGCACGAATTTCTACTGCCACATAATAATCGTAATGGATTTACGTTTGTTGAGATATTAATAGTCACCGCTGCTATCGGTCTTCTGGTTGTGCTTGCAGTGCCAGAATACAGAAAGCATCATCATCAAAATAATATTGAACAGGCTGTTATAGATATTTCGGAAATAAGTGTCGCAATTACAAAATATCAATTATCGAACAGTCGTCTTCCTGAAGATTTATCAGAATTGGGCATAAAAAACATGGTAGACCCGTGGGGAATACCATACCAGTACCACGCTCATAACTCGTCAACTCCAGAACAACAGCGTAAAGATAGAAACTTAAGACCTGTTAACAGTGATTATGACCTATACAGTGTTGGGAAAAACGGTAACAGCGCATCCGCATTGTCAGAGAGCGTGTCACATGATGACATTATACGTGCCAATAATGGCAAGTGGATTGGAATAGTTAGCAAATATTAAGTCGAGCCTGAATTGAATTCACACACTTCCATATTTAAAAAATTTAATGCAAAAATACTGATTGTATTTTTTATTGCCGCATTTATACCCTTATGTTTACAAACGATTTTTTCAAAATCATACGTTGAAAGTTTTATAGAACAGGAGATAAATGAAAATCTGATTAAAAATGCAAAGTCATTTGGTCAACTTACATTTAATGAACTAAAAAAATACAGCACTCAACTGGAAACAGTCAGCACACATATCAATGATCGTATATCAGCTAATACATTACACGGCTTTGAAAAACTGGAACTTACTCCTGTTAAAGATGTGATGAATACCGGGTTTGCTTATTCAATTCGTCCACGGTTATCTTATTACCGGGACAACAAAGGTAACCTGTTTATAAAAATAGAAAAACTGCACTTGTCAAATATTGGTGACATGTTTGTATTAAGTGCAACAATTACAAGCGACTCTTTATTTGGGAACAAGTCTAATAATCCTTATAACGAACCTGTCTGCATTATATCTGGACAACTAGAAATATTATTTTGCAATTACATAGAAACACCAGAAGTAAAATTAACTAATTTGTCTACATTGATAAATGCCAAAGAACGCATGATTGAAAAATCAATAGATGGAAATAGTTATCGGCTCCTGTCGCGCGAGTTGTTTTTACCCAGTTATTTTCAATCACCTCCATGGCATTTTGTGGTACTAAAACAGGAGAGCAAAGTGCTTTCTACGCTATGGAGCTTTGAGTATTATTTAATCCCAACATCATTAATATTCTTCTTAATCGCAAGCTTTATTGTATATAAACTAAGTGCAAAACTGCTTTATCCATTAAACCATCTATCAAATGCTACAAAAAGAATTGCAGTAGGCGATTATGATGTAGACATTGAAATCACCAGCGATGATGAGTTTATGGAATTGGCTGATTCATTTAATACTATGTCAAATAGCTTGCAGCATGAGTCACACAAGAGTGATGTGTACACAAAGCTAGAACGCGACTTTCTTAAAACAGCAGACATTCATGAATCTATAAAGAATAATCTGCCATCACTTCTCGAATTATTTGATGTCAGCTGGATTACAATATCAATAGAAGATCCACTTAACCCTCAACAATTTATTTCACACATAGCAACTTATGAGAATGCCGAGAACAAGTTCAAACTTGAAAATATAGAACATAAATTTGATGATTCAACCCAATCCATAAACGACTTGTACTTGATAGACCAACCTGTATTTGAAGATCATTTTAAACCGCTAACAACTTGTAATGACTACAAATATGTGTGGATACACAGGATTAAGCATTCAGAACAGACTGTTGGTTACATCCTCATTGGTAGCAATGATGTCAGAATGGATAAACGCGAGGCATCTTCATTACAGGACCTGTCAGAGCGTTTTTCCGTTATCTATTCAACTCTGTATCATCAATCCGTATTGTACAAAAAGGCGAATTATGACAGTCTTACTGATCTACCGAATCGTAATTACATATTCAGTCATCTAACAAAATTATGGCATCACGCCATCGAATATAAAGAAAGTATTGCACTGTTATATATAGACCTCGACCACTTCAAGAACGTCAATGATCTTTCCGGCCACAGCACAGGAAACGAAGTACTAATACAAGTAGCAGAACGATTATTATCCTGCACTAATAACAGTCACTGTCTGGCAAGGCTCAGCGGAGACGAATTCTGTATCGCAATTGAAAAAATTGATAATAAAAGCCAGGTAATTAAATTAGCTGAAAAAATACAGGATAAATTTAAAAATCCTTTTATTGTTATGGATATGTCCTATTATCTAGGAACAAGTATTGGGATTATTTTTGGACCAAATGGATGCAGCAGTCCGCAACAGCTTCTGGAAAAAGCTGATTTAGCCATGTTTAAAGCTAAACAGGATGGAAGAAGCCAGTACGTAATATTTGACAACACTATAGAAAAAGAACGCAATCAGCGTCTGTCGTTAGAACACTATTTACACCATGCGCTAGAGTCAAATGAAATTTCTTTACGCTATCAGCCGAAATTGCATCTTAAAACGAATAAGCTGGTGAGTGTAGAGACATTAGCTCGCTGGCATCAAACTTCTCTTGGCATGGTCAATACTGAGTCATTCATATCACTAGCAGAAGAAACTGGCTTAATAAACGAGATTGGTCAGTGGATCTTAAGAAAATCCTGCTATCAATTCATGGATTGGATCGACAAGAAAATACCATTAGAGTCAATTGCAGTGAATGTATCTGCTCGTCAACTTGCCACAAAGGGATTCACAAAAGTTGTTGAATCTGCACTGCAGGAAACAGGTATGGCGCCTAATTGCCTGGATCTTGAAATCACTGAAAGTGCATTCATTAATGATATAAGCGAGCTTACAAGAGAACTTAATCAGCTTCATGAGCTAGGTGTGACAATATCAATTGATGATTTCGGAAAAGAGTACTCATCACTCAACTACTTAAAGAAAATCCCTTTTGATCTGATAAAAATAGACCGGGAATTCATAATGGATCTTGATAAGGATCAACGTGACCAGCATATAGTGAAAGTAATAATTGATATCGGGCATACACTAGACAAAAATATTGTTGCAGAAGGCATAGAAACCATTGAGCAAAGCAATATCTTGCGTGCATTAAATTGCGACTATGGGCAAGGATATTTATTTAGCCGGCCATTAACTGACATTGAGTTCCTAGAATACGCTACAGAAAAGACCCGTCAACCTGAGAATATTATCACGTCAAGGTCCTCTGCATAATTAACGATGTCGCAATCAAACTATATTAATTAATATCTTAAGGACTGAGCAAGTCGGGTTCTTTGTCTGTTAATTTATCTCGTCGAATCTGCTCTTCTATGTGCGTATCTTTCGAGACATCTATCTCCGCAAGACTTTGCGTCGTAGGTACTGATTTCTCGTGTTGACTGCCTGATTTTCTTAACTCTTCAGGCACAGAAGAATTATCCTGAATCTTGATCCGATAGATTGGTTCAGGCATTTCAAAGTTGGCCTCTTCAAATTGTTCTTTAACTAACCGAATAGCTTCACTTTTAACTTTGCTAAAGTCGACCTCATTTTGGTCAACCCATGCCATTAATACTAAAATTACATTTGAATCACCCAGTTTTTCAATACGACATTCTGCGGCAGGGTCATTCAGCACCCCAGGGATAATTTGCAATGTATTTACGGCCAGTTCTTGTGCAGCAGTTAATTCGACGTCACTATCTACACCTACTTCAAATGTTAAGCGGCGTAATGAGTTGCGTGTATAATTTAATATATTACCTTTATACACTTTAGCATTTGGTATTCGGACATGATTACCGTCCAGTGTCATCAAAATCGTATCTCTTGATGTCAATTTAACAACTTTACCCTCATAACCTTCCAGAACAATATGATCATTAGGCGAAAATGGCTGTCTTACGCTTAGCAGTATACTTGCAATATAATTTTCTACAGTATCGCGAATAGCGAAACCAATCGCCAGACCAAATATACCTGCAGCACCTAATATTGTCCCTAGTAATGCAGTTGCATCAAGAATTTCCAGCGTCAACACAAAACCAATTATAATAATAACGCCACGGACAACTTGCGAAACAAGTGATTGCAAAAATGCATTTTTAGCAATCTTATTAAAGATAAATTTCTGGCGAGACACTAAAAAGGACAGGAACCAGAAAAATACAAATACAGTTATCGCAATTAAGTAAACAGGAAGATTTGCAAATGTTCTATTGATGATAGTATTTATTTTATTATTGATAGCATTTAATCGCTGGGTAACGCTATTATCCAGCACCACCTGATTATTTATACCAACAACCCCCTCGACCCTATCTGCCAAATTTACCGCTAATTCATATGCCTCATTAGAATTTACTATACCTGATAAAGTAACAACTCCACCCTTCACTAAAACAGTTATATCACTTAGCGCATTGATGTTTTTATAAATATTCTGCAGTCTTTTTTGAATAACATGATCACTAATTTCTTTTTCGCCTGCTGCTATGTCGTCATTAGTTTGTTCAATGATTTCATTGTCTGTCCCTACTTCCTGTGCAGACACATTATTTAATATGAGTGTTAGTACAAATAAAAGACCGACTATAGCCATGATGTATGATTTTATTATCATTAACATACGCAGATTACCCATAATTTGAATGTAATATATTACATGAAATACATTTATTAGACTGCTTATCCTGTGTGATCCAGTTATTCGCCATCATACACACTCTGCCACGCAATATTTCACATGTTATTGATTATGATAGCAATTTTAAATTCTACTAAAGCACATGGTGAATATTCCAGTTCAAGCCACGTTAGATAGTTCAAAACTACATGTATAATTTATGTTTTTAATAATATGAATCCTGGATAAATCGACTATTTTCCCGCATTGATATATTAATTTTTATCATTCATGAATTACTTATAGCTACACATTTCCAGAAGTTCATCATCTTTTTGTGTATGCCATTTTGAAACTGGCACAGCAGAAACTGAATTCTTGGGCGACCCTTCAATCACTCTTTCGCTATAAACGAGATACACAATTGCATTATTTGAAATATCACAAAATCGAACAACTTTAAGCTTTTTAAATATCAGTGATCGACGCTCTTTAAAAACAGACTCACCTTTTTTGAAAGGCTTAATAAATTGTATGGGACCAATTTGTCGACAGTCTATTGATGCATCCGATGTATCTTCCGCAATACCTAGTGCTCCCCTATAGCCGCCTTTTTGAGCGCTACTTAGATAACATACTACACCCTCAATTTTCGGATCCTTTACCACTTCAATTTTGATTGAATCATCAGGGCTCAATAAGTTGAACTTGGTATCTACACTGCCCACTTCGGCTGCATATACTCCATCGTGTATAAACAGACAGGTAAATATTATTAAAGCTGGAAGCAACAAGAACTTAATATTCACAAGCACACCCTCAAGTCAATAAGAGAAACTGAATAATTAATATCATGGTAAAGCGATTCAGAACAGGAAGGACAGCTTATTATCTGACTAGAAATAGTTTCATTTTTAACCATGAATCATTATACAATCATATCCTGTAAAGCCCGGAATTACCCGACCTTGAATCATTCTTAGCAGTATATTTTTTATTGTAGTATATGATATTCACATCAGCACGTTGTTATATTAACTGAATAGTACACAACTCGTATGAAATAGATTGAAATGCATATTACTGAAACTCTATTTTACGCAATCAGTGGCTTTTTTATATTAGCAACGTTACTCCCGATAATTCGACTTGATCACTGGTGGATCAGAATTTTCGGATTTCCTCGTGTTCAGATCACTGTCATAGGAATTGTCGCTACCATATTGGCAACCTGGTCGGCAGATAGCAGTATAATATTTACAAGCACATTTATATTATTAGTATGTTGCCTGGTATATCAGTGTATTAAGATCATTCCATACACACCACTATATCCTGTACAAATCATAAACGCAGGCTCGAGCAATGAAAATGATTTGGTAAAACTCATGATAGCGAATGTATACATGAATAACCGAGACTACGCGTCTCTAGCCAGACATGTCATTCATTACAAACCAGACATACTTCTGGTAGTAGAAGTTAATCATGAATGGTGTCATGAATTAAGGAGTCAATTAAAGTTTGAACATGAAGTCAGCATACCCCTGGAAAATACTTATGGCATGGCTGTGTTTTCAAATCTGCCACTGTCAAATACTAAGATTGAATATATAGTTAAAAAAGACGTCCCCTCGATACACGCTGACGTACTTCATTCATCTGGACAGCGTATTAAATTATCCTGCTTACATCCAAAACCACCAGCTCCTCAGGAAAGCAAAAGCACTACAAAGAGAGATGCTGAACTTTTAATTGTAGGCAAACGTGTAAAAGACCATAAAGGTCCTACTATTGTCGCCGGAGACTTAAATGATGTCGCCTGGTCCTATACGACTGCATTATTTCAAAAAATCAGCAGTCTGCTTGATTTACGCATAGGACGCGGAATGTTCAATTCCTATCATGCCAAACTTCCATTCTTGCGTTTCCCTCTCGATCATGTATTTGTTTCCAAACACTTTAGCGTGAGACAGATCCAAAGGCTTTCTGCATTTGGGTCAGACCATTTCCCAATATACGTGGAATTACAGATTACCCCAGAAAACAGAAAAGAACATAATGTTCCTACTGCCAATTCGAAGGATGAGAAACATGCGGATAGAAAAATAAATAATGGTTTCGACAATAATTGATATGATTATTTCGAAACAACTGTATTGCCGCCATTAATCAGCTGCATCTTCTACAGCTCTTTTAGCATCATTTGCAGCCTCATCAACATTTTCCACAGCGTCATCGAGCGAGTCCCCAATTTTTTCTACATCACTTTCCTGTTCACAAGCAGCTATAAACAGTGTTGCAGTTATCATCAATAAAATAGTGCTTATTAGTTTTGGCATTTATTAACTCCTTTTTGACGGTGGTATAATATAAAAATCACATTGATATTGTAATGTTACGGCCACTAACTCTCTGACATAAGGGCTGAAGCCAATTTCACAGATACTGGCTTTGGTCCCAACCAGACATCTATAAATGCAGCCATTAAATCATAGCCAGATTCAATGAGTAAAAGTTCATCTTCCAATAAAATTTTGGTCCCAATATCAGGTGCATACTCAACTCTGAACTTATCACTAACATTCGCTCTGACCAGGGCGGCTTTTAATTTAGACTCTTGTTCACTATTCAGCAAAGGAAGCAACTCTTCGCGCCAGGCACGTGGTATCCCAAATGATTTATTACTATCGAATCGTATGTTTATCAAGAAGGCCTGTGGTATCTGTTTATTAATATCCCTGTGATTTGATATGCGTCTGGGTAGATATAATGCGATGTCATATATCTTTACTAATAGAAATTTCTTTCTGGAACCGGAGCCATTCAAAAGCAGGCTGAAATCTGAAACTACTATTGACTCAGGTAATTCAGACTCACTTGCAATTGCCGAACTCGTTCCGAACAGGAGGTAAAATATAATAGCAGCATATAATGGAAATTTAATATCCATTGGCAGTCTTATCACAGTCATCGGTTACACGCATGTCAATTGTATATGAATTAACTATTACCTGAATTTATTTCTGAAATTTGTTTATTGATAGTCCAATAATCGTATAAGTAACCTAGCAGAAATATTCCTCCGGTTAACAAGAAGAGTACCCCAGTAAATATCTTGCCTAAATAGAAACGATGAACTCCAAACATCCCAAAGAATGTTAACAGAATCCAGGATACGCTATAATTTTTTTCTCCTGCCTCGTAGTGCAGATCTGCTTTTTCATCCATACCCGGGATAAGGAACAAATCTATAATCCAGCCAACAAACAGCAATCCCAATGTAAAAAAATAAATCGTTCCACTAACAGGACGCCCATAATAGAATCGGTGTGCGCCAAAAAAACCAAAAATCCACAAAATATATCCAATTCTTTTGCTATGTGTATCGTTAGTCACTGTGCTTACCTGCTAAAAATTATTGTTAACTTATCAATGAAGTGTATACGACCAATAGAATTATAAAATTCAAAATGTATTTCTACCTCTTTTACACGCTCTTATGATATGAGTAAATCTATTTAAAAGATGTACTATATATGTATTATCAATATACAGGTTACTGTCAAAAAGTTAGCGCATGATAATTGCGATATTACATTCATCTGCCAGTTATAAAATCATCTTATAATAATGATCGCCAACAAAACTCACGAAGATACAATGTTATAATAGCGAGTGCACAAATCATCAATTTAATACCAGGAGAGTTCTTATGCTTAGTTGGGCATTGTTATTTTTAATTGTTGCTATAGTGGCAGCTGTACTTGGATTCAGCGGAATTGCAGGCGCTGCAACAAATATCGCATGGATTTTATTTGTAGTTGGATTGGTTGTAGCTGTGGTTTTCTTTGTTATGGGAAAACGCCCTAGAGTATAGTCATAATTAATAGAAACCAAGTATGTGGTAAATCATATGACACCCGGATTTACCACATCTATGTCAAAAACACCTAAGCAAAACTCCTGTTTCAAGTGATTTATCATTTTATTTCAATGGTATATTTTTCACCAGCAATTGCTATCAGTAAAACAAATTAGATATTTTTTAATTTACTATAATTAATGTTTTAATAATTCTTCACCGTTCATGTAACAAATAATATAACCGTAAATATTCACTTCCCATAACACTATATTAATACTCTTACTGCGTTGCAATAAATCTCCAATTCATACTGCGCAATGTTTATAAGACGAATAATATTTACATGTCAATCCAACTTGCCTTAAATTCATTTATCAGCAGAGTGGCATGAAAAAAGATTTATGTGTTTTATCAATAAATACACTTCGAAATATAGGTAAAGAACATATAGTGTACGTCTACTTATCTGTACCTTTTAGACATTGGCATTGACAATTTTTCCGTTAACACATACAGTCGCATTATGTCTATAAAGAGATTACATTTCGTTCTGTATATCTGCACTGCTCTGCTATTCATGCAGCTCAGTGGCATACATATACATATAGACTTAGAACCCACCAAAGAGATTACACGCAACCTGAATTTATATGATATCGGTGATCATGTCTCTGGTCATGATCATGACACCAGTATTGATATCAATATCTTTGAGCTAAATACAAGCTGGTCAAAGGTATTTCTATTTTTTATTTCTACAGTAGCATTACTGATATCTTTCTATAATATCGGTAGATACCTATGTCCCTTTACACCGTCTATTCTCAGATATGACAGGAATCATTTCTGGCGACCAATTCTTAGAGCTCCTCCACAACTCCATTAATTAATATTCAACCTTGTGCTATCCAGGCATTTTTTTATGTCTGAGAATGCGCGTGTAATTATTAATTGATGCGTTCCTTTGAATGTATCTGGAGATTTAATATGAAGGGCAAAATATTCGTCTTTTTCAGTGTTTGCATGATGTTTTTATATATAACGTCATCAGTTGCAGAAACATTACAACAGAATACTGACATTACCCTCAATCAAGCTATTCAGTTAACTGTTGAACGAAGTCCTGATTTGCTCAGGTATGGTTATGAAATTCACATACAGGACAGTCTACTGACGCAATCAAAATTGCCACAAATTCCAACATTAGGCGTGGAATTTGAAAATGGATTTGGTAGTGGAGAATTTTCAGGTTTAAAGCGACTGGAAACTACAATCAGCATCGGATGGTTATTCAATAAATCCGAAGTGGCTCAGCGAGTGAATATTGCCCAGGCAAACTATGACTACTCATACAATGAAAGTGAAATTGCGCGAATAGACGCAGCGGCAGAAACTGCAGAAAGGTATCTGATCTGCCTGGCTAATCAAAACAGGAAAATAACCGCCATTGACGCATTTAAGCTAGCAGAAAGTACCATATTAGCAGTAGAAAAAAGAGTCAATGCCAGTCGCGCTCCGAAAGCAGAATTGGCAAGAGCTCATGCACAGCTCGCTCTACGAAAGTTAGCATTGGATGACATTGAACATGAGCTCGAAAATTCATATACAAGACTGGCAGCTCAATGGGGTGACTTTGAGCCTTACTTTAGTAATGTCTCTGGAGATATATCATCATTACCTTCACTTGAATCTTATGAAGTTATCAGAGAACAAATAAAACAAAATCCGCAATTTTCCCGTATTCTTTCAAAAGAGCGACTCGCCAAATCAGAACTTAAGCTTGCTAAAACTCTCAGCAAACCTCAATGGAGAATTGAAGGAGGAATTCGACGATTTGAGGCTGAAGATGACCAGGCACTATTATTAAATTTAAGCGTGCCTTTAAGATTTAAAAATCAAAACCAGGGTAACGTTGCTGCCAAGTATGCACAATTAGAAAAATTACATTCTGAATCCACTGCTTTGGAAGTTCGACTGAACTCAGATCTATTTATACTTTATCAGGAACTTCAGCATAGTATACATCGGGCAACGACACTTGAATCTGTCGTTATTCCATTAATAACTTAAGCATCCAACGATTCAAGAATTGCCTATGAACGAGGTCGTTACAGCTTTATTGACTGGCAAACAGTCCAAACTGAATTACTTGAATCTAAAAACGAGTTACTTGAAGCAGTAATTGATGCACATCTACATGTGATAGAAATTGAACGGCTCACTGGCGTTGATATCACATCTCAAACCAATTCTTAAAAGAGAATCATTATGACTATGATTAAAATATTATTAATACTACTGCTTTTCCAATTACATGGATGTGATAATTCAGCTAGTCCACACTCACACGATCACGATAGCCACGATGACCACAGTGATGAAGAGATCGTAAAAGGCTTACATGGTGGACGGCTTCTTACCCAGGATGATTTCACATTGGAACTGGCCATTGTTGAAGCAGGCATTCCACCAGAATATCGTGTCTGGGCTATTAAAAATGGCCAGACAATTGACCCTTCTGAAGTCACATTAAAGATTGAATTAGATCGATTAGGCGGTATAAAAGACATTATCAATTTCAAACCACAGAGTGATTTTTTGCGTGGCGATGATGAAATATATGAGCCACATTCCTTTGATATTTCTGTTAATGCCACCTACAAAGGAAAAACATATAATTGGCAATATGAAAATCATGAAGGCAGGACTTCTATAGATCCTGCAATCGCAGACTCTTTTGGTTTAACTACATTAGCAGCTGGCCCAGCCACACTTAAAGAAACTATCACTGTTTACGGTGAAATCACTTCAAATCCTGAAGGCATTCGAAATATTAATGCTCGTTTTGATGGCGAAATCAAAAATGTCTACGTATCAGAAGGTGATCTTGTTGACAAAGGTCAGTTACTCGCCAATGTAGAGAGCAACGAAAGTTTAACTACCTACTCTATCAAGTCGCCAATTAGAGGTGTTATTACACAGCGAACCATGGGTTCAGGTGAGCAAACCATGGGCAAAATATTATTCACAATAATGGACACTCAATCCTTATGGGCAAATTTAAAAATATTCCCAAGTGACAGGGCCGAGGTTTCCAATGGTTCAACCGTAGTAATACGTGACACTGTCTCCAGTCAAACCTATACAGGAAAAATTTCTAACATCAGCGTGACAGCAGATGATAATCAATCTGTGACTGCAAGGGTAATTATCAATAACAAAGATAATCTATTTACACATGGCATGTTTATACAGGGTGATATTACTACCGCCGTTTACACCGTTCCATTGGCTGTAAAACGTACTGGACTACAAAGTTTTCGAGATTTTACTGTCGTATATGCCATGTTTGGAAATCAGTATGAAGTTCGCATGCTTGAACTAGGTCGACAGGATAGCGAGTGGGCTGAAGTCCTTGGTGGTATTGATCCAGGCACACCTTACGTTGTTGATAACAGCTATATCGTAAAAGCTGATATCGAAAAATCAGCTGCATCACATGATCACTAGGATTAAATTATGCTTGACTATATCTTAAAGGCTTCGATTTCACATAGAGGGATCGTAATTACATTAATACTATTTATTTCATTGCTGGGAATTTGGAATTTTACTAACTTACCCATTGATGCTGTACCTGACATTACCAATGTACAAGTGACAGTTAATACCCCGGCCCCGGGATACACACCTCTGGAAGTCGAACAACGTATCACCTTTCCACTGGAAAGCGCGATGGGTGGCCTGCCAAAATTATCCTATACACGTTCATTATCCCGTTATGGATTATCTCAGGTCACAATTGTATTTGAAGACGGAACTGATATTTATTTTGCGCGCCAATTGGTTAGCGAAAGGTTAAATACAGCAAAAAGCACCCTACCCAATTCATTAGAACCGTCACTTGGCCCAATCTCAACGGGGCTTGGCGAAATCTTTATGTTCACTGTCGATGCAGAGCCAGGTGCTCGCAATAAAGATGGAACATTGATTACACCAACAGATTTACGCACAGTACATGACTGGATTATACGTCCTCAATTACTGCGCGTACCTGGTATTGTAGAAATTAACCCGATTGGTGGTTACAAAAAAGAATTACAAATTGCTCCTCATCCTGAAAAATTATTAGCATATGGATTAACCACATCTGATATAAGCCGAGCAGTAGAAGAAAATAACGATAATCGTGGCGCCGGTTTCATAGAAAATAATGGTGCACAATGGTTAATGCGAGTGCCAGGGCAAGCTACTACAATCGATGAACTTAAGAATATTGTTGTCCATACAAATAACAGGATACCAATAAAAATTAGAGATATTGCAGACGTCAGTATTGGAAAAGAATTACGATCAGGGGCTGCAACACAAAATGGTCGAGAGATAGTGTTAAGCACCGTATTTATGTTGATAGGTGAAAATAGTCGAGAAGTTTCCATTCGAGTCGCAGAGAAGCTGGAAGAAGTTCAAAAGAGCTTGCCTGAAGGAATTACTGCTACCCCAGTATATGATAGAACAGGGTTAGTAGATAAAACCCTTTCTACTGTAAAGAAAAATTTAACCGAAGGTGCCTTGCTTGTAATTTTGGTGCTTTTTTTGCTGCTCGGAAACATCCGTGCTGCAATCCTGACTGCAGCGGTCATTCCAATTGCCATGCTAATGACAATTACAGGCATGGTTCACAACAATGTCAGCGCGAGCTTAATGAGTCTTGGCGCACTTGATTTTGGATTGATCGTCGATGGCGCCGTGATTATTGTCGAGAACTGTTTACGCAGACTAAGTGACGCAACAAAAGATCAGAATAAATTTTTAAAAGAGCGCTTTAATATTGTATTTAATGCAACTAAAGAGGTTATTCAACCAGCACTGTTTGGTGTATTCATTATTACGGCTGTCTATGTACCGATACTGGCACTAACAGGCATTGAAGGAAAAATGTTTCACCCGATGGCACTCACTGTAATAATGGCATTAATCAGCGCGATGCTACTATCAATAACGTTTGTACCCGCCTGTGTCGCATTATTTTTTCGAAAACCGATACAGGAGAAGAATAATCCTATTATCAAATTTGTACAGAATATTTATCATCCCATACTTTTATCTGCATTAAAGCTAAGATGGTTAGTATTACTAGCCGCAATTGGCTTGATATCACTCACAGGCGTTGTTGCCAGTCAATTAGGCTCAGAATTCATTCCAAATCTGGATGAAGGTGACATAGCAATGCATGCGCTTAGAATTCCAGGCACTTCATTATCACAATCAATTCAACTTCAGGAACAATTGGAGTTGGAAATCAAAAAACTCCCGGAAGTCGAGCGCGTATTTACTAAAATCGGAACACCTGAAGTGGCTACTGACCCGATGCCGCCTAGTGTCGCTGATAATTTTATTATCTTAAAGCCTCGTTCTAAGTGGCCTGATCCAACAAAACTCAAGTCTGATGTGGTAAAAGATCTGGAAGAGATTGTTGACCCAATTCCAGGCAATCGTTATGAGTTTCTGCAACCTATTCAAATGCGCTTCAATGAATTAATTGCTGGCGTTAGGTCAGAGTTGGCAGTTAAAGTCTTTGGCGATGATTTTGATACTTTAATTGAAATTGGTGAACAAATAGAAAAAGCCATAAAATCAGTTGACGGGAGTGCTGATGTTGCCGCTGAACAGTCCACAGGCCTACCTGTCTTAACCATTGAACCGAATCGCAATGCAATGGCACGCTATGGCTTAACTATCAGGGAAGTCCAGGATTTAATTGCGTCACTACTTGGTGGTTCAAATGTCAGTCAATTCTATGAAGGAGATCAACGATCAGATATTGTCATACGTTTGAGTGAGAAACTGCGCACCGATACTGATGCCCTGGAGTTTCTACCAGTACCACTGACGTCTGGCGGGTATGTTCCATTAAAAGAGGTAGCCAGCTTTAATTTAATCTCCAGCTATAACCAGGTTATTCGGGAAAATGGCAAACGTCGTATCGTCGTCACATCCAATGTACGCGGGCGTGATCTGGGTTCATTTGTCACAGATGTTAAAGGTGCTATCAATCAAAATGTAGATATACCTGCCGGTAACTGGATTGAATATGGCGGCACATATCAAAACTTACAGTCAGCGACAAAGCGTTTATCAGTCGTTGTCCCTATGGCTTTGCTTGTGATTATTATTGCATTAGTTATTGCGCTGAAGTCAATACGCGATGCAGGAATTATCTTTACAGGTGTACCATTAGCACTAACAGGTGGTGTCGCGGCATTGATTTTGAGGGATCTTCCCTTCTCAATATCAGCAGCCGTGGGTTTTATCGCACTGTCCGGGATCGCCGTGTTAAATGGACTAGTAATGGTGTCATTCATTCGCAACTTGCAACAAAGCGGAAAATCGTTACATGACGCCATCATTGAAGGAGCGATCACGCGATTAAGACCGGTGATGATGACAGCCCTGGTAGCATCACTCGGATTTATACCGATGGCACTAAATACCGGGATAGGTTCAGAAGTACAACGGCCTCTCGCAACAGTTGTGATAGGCGGAATTGTTTCATCTACGATTCTCACTCTTCTGGTGCTGCCGGCATTGTACAGAATCATCCACTCAGGTGATGCGAAAATAGCGGCAAATAAAAAACCTGATGTATTAATAAAAAATACCTGAATTCACATGCCAGGTAAATACCAGCCAGTCATACAAGATGCTAACAAAATTACTTTTACATAATTTATCACTACTAACATATACATAATATCTGATGTTTCGATATGAACATCGTCATTAAGTACACTTAACTTGTCAGCACAGTAAAATATAGTAATATTGTGAAGGTATGAGTAATATCAGACAGGCAATACGATTACAACGTGAAAAAATAACAGCGTTGTTAAGTAAGGAACTGCATCAGCTTGCGGCGAAATGCATGCCCATGCTCAATGATCGCAATGAACTTGAGCGAATGTTATCCGAGGTGTTTCCACAGCTGACCTATTGCAAGCATCTTTTTATTCTCGATGCTGACGGAAAACAGATAACAGACAACATTACACAAACAGGCAAAGATGGCAGGCACTTTGGCCGTGATCGTATGGATCGCCCGTATATGCAGGGCATCATTGGCACAACAGATTTCAAATTATCTGATGCCTACATCAGCCGCAACAGGAAAAGACCTTCATTCACTGCAATCCAGGTAATACATGGCATCAAGGGTGAGATAGCAGGATTTCTCGGTGCAGATTTTGACTTAAGAGAACTACCCGGAATAAAGGAAGGATATCAGGAACCGGGCAATTGGCGTCAAATTAAGGGAGATCCTGCAATTCGCAGTGTATTGTTTAATCAGGAACGTGTTGAAAGCCAATTAGATAATAATATGGATAACGTCTTGCATATTATGAATGAGTTAATAACTGAGCTTGGCATCTTCCATGGCAAGCTTCATTTCTCCAGTAGTCGCGCAACAATATGGGTGGTAGATGACCCTTTTACCTACCGTATATTAAGTATAGATGAATTGGTGGATCCAGATATCTGTCTTGCCTACCCAGGACGGCCATATCATGAACGGGCAATTGTGCCAGCCAATGATGTAGCCTCAATTTTTGAGCTTTTTCGTAAACTACGGTTTGCAGATGAGAATATATACTTAAGATCAGGTTCACTAAATATCATTAATGGCATGGTAGGCCTGAATTTCTCCTGTGATGGTTCGCATTATATGCGTTTTGATGAGTTCCTGGAGAAGAATTTGGAATTCTGGTTTGGGCCTTAAGTTAACTGACCTGATATTCAAACTATCTTATTGCCCTATATCTGATAATAGTAGAGGTCCTACGCAGTTATTATTTATTAAAAACCTGAAGGATTCTCAATACATTATTGACACTTACATATAGTAAATCAATGACGCACTAAACCCATATTGGTTAGCCGTCTTTGTGAACTTTTATGGTGCAAAAATTTGTTTTATTGCACCATTCCAGCACGCATATCACGGTTATTCTTTATCTCTTTACCAAATAACAATAAGTTAGGTCCATCCAAAGGAAAGTATCATATGGCGCGATTTTTGCTGTACCTAATATATACTTGATTCAGCCTTGCAGGCTAGATAACAAACTGCTTGCCGCTTAGAGAATCAACAGACAACGACGTCAAATCGAATTTCACACAAGTTCGATGCGTCGTTTTTTTTTGCATAATACTTTTACAAAATGTCTTTATGTATAACGAATGAATATTACCAATATAAGTGGATTTAAATAATGGAAGAAGATTTCAGCATTGAACAAATGCGTTATTTAGAAGGTTTAGCAAGTGGCTTGCAGATAGCAAAGACAAATATGCCTGACAGTTCCAAAGCTGAATCCGACTATGGCGTCCCTATTGGAATCAATCCTGATGCACTGCATATTCAGGCACAAAACAAGTATTTACAGGCTGGTAAAAAGTTATGTAATGAAGAAAAAGCCAAACGTGAGCATCATCCATTTGATTACTGGGATCAAATGGTGAAAAACGCTAATGAAGGTGTTTTTCCTAAAGGAGTAGATGTATTTCGATATAAGTTTCATGGCTTATTTTATGTCGCGCCTGCGCAAAATTCTTTTATGTCCCGTCTGCGTATGCCAAATGGAATTATAAATGCAACACAATTTAGGGGAATTGCCGACCTCACTTCCCAGTATGGCGGGAGTTACACACATATAACGACTCGTGCAAACCTACAGCTTCGTGAAGTCGGAGCACATGATGCCACTAAACTATTATTAGGAATGCAGGATCTTGGTGTTATGAATCGTGGTTCCGGCGCTGACAATATTCGCAATGTAACAGGCAACCCATTGTCAGGAATTTCAGCTGATGAGATTTATGATACGCGCGAGCTAGCACGTGAATTACATTATTATATTTTATATCACAGAGACATGTATGGATTACCTCGAAAATTCAATATTGCATTCGATGGTGGTGGCGCTGTCAGCGTACTTGAAGATACCAATGATATTGGTTTTGCAGCTGTTAAAGTTGAAGATAATTCGAATAGCATTAAACCCGGTGTTTATTTCAGGATGCAATTAGGTGGAATAACCGGTCACGAAGATTTTGCCTGTGATACTGGTATCCTTCTTACACCAGAGCAATGCATACCCATGGCAAAAGCAGTAATCCGTGTCTTTATAGATAACGGCGATCGAACTGATCGCAATAAAGCACGTTTAAAATACCTTCTTGATGACTGGGGGTTAGAGAAATTCATGCAGGCAGTCACAGAACAATGTGAATTTGAGCTGGTCAAGTTCCCATTAGAAAACTGTATTACACGATCCAAGATCGATCGTATGGCACATATAGGTGTACACAAGCAAAAACAGGAAGACTTATCGTACATAGGAATAGTCTGTCCAGTTGGCAGAATAGAAACAGAACAAATGTACGGACTTGCTGATATTGCAGAACAATATGGAAGTGGCTGTATTCGCCTTACTGTTTGGCAGAATTTAATTATCTCTGATATCAAAAATGAAAATATTGATACAGTAAAAGAAAGAATAGAGTCGTTAGGTCTTCATTGGACTGCAAGTAATATTCGAGCAAACCTGATTGCCTGCACAGGAAGTTGGGGATGCAAATTTGCCAATGCAAATACCAAACTGCATGCTACGAATATTGCAGATTATGTAGAATCTAAAATCAGTCTTGATCAACCAATTAATATTCATTTAACAGGTTGTCATCATTCTTGCGCACAACATTACATCGGAGATATAGGTCTTCTTGCGACTAAAGTAGACGTGGGTGAAGATTCAGATCCAATTGACGGATATGACGTATTTCTTGGTGGAGGTTTTTCTGACTCCCAGGCCATCGCAAAAGAATTTATGAAAAATGTTGACGCAGAACTGATTCCTCAACTTATTGCCAATATCCTGGAAGTGTATATGAGACATAGAACAGATGAATCAGAACCCTTCTTTGAATTTGCTGCACGAAATACCTGTGAAACATTACTCGAGTTATTACAACATAAAGAAGAGGTAAAAATAGCATCGTGACGATACAAATAATTCCTGAAAATGCTCCGTTTAGTGCTGATCAGCGAGCATGGCTGAATGGTTTCTTTGTCGGTTATATGGGTCTTGAGAACACAACTACCGATACAGCGACAGCAATCGACTTAGAAGAGGAAGACTATCCATGGCATGATGACACTTTGCCACTGGAAGAGCGCATAGAGCTGGCGAAAGAACGTCCATTTAAACAGCAAGTGATGGCTGTAATGGGACAACAAGATTGCGGACAATGCGGATACTTATGCAAAACATATGCTGAAGCAATTGTCACAGGCGCAGAATCAGAGCTGACATTATGTACACCTGGAGGCAGACCAACCTCAAAACAACTAAAGAGCTTAATGGCAAATGCGCCAACCGAAGAAGTAACAGAATCTCAGATAAATTCAGTATCAGACAATAGTAAACACTTTCAGTATGATCGTAAAAACCCGTTTTTAGCCAGAGTTAAACATGTAACACCACTCATTTCGAATGGTTCCAGTAAAGATATTCGTCATATAGAGATTAGCCTTGCTGACAGTGGTATCACATATCAACCAGGAGATGCTTTAGGCATCTATCCTAAAAATCCGCCTGAATTAGCAAGAGAGATTATTACTCATTTAGAAGTCGATGGAGATTTGACTGTCGTACTTGATAATTATGAACATACTTTATTCGATCTTCTCGTCAACTACCTGGATATTACTAAGCCCTCTGACGATGCTATTCTCTATCTAAGCGAATGTGCCAGTAATGAAAACGAAAAATTAGCGCTTAAAACGCTAGCAGAAGAAGGCATTGATGAAGGATGTGATTTACTGGAACTATTTGAAGACTATACAAGTATAAAGACTGATCCTTCAAAATTAGTTCATCGACTTGACAAATTACAGCCACGCCTTTATTCAATATCTTCAACTTTGCGAGCTCACCCAGACGAAGTTCATGCCACAGTCGGTGTCGTTGAATACACTAGACGCGACCGTCATCGAGTTGGTGTAGCATCTACATTTTTATCCCATCGCATTCAAAGTGATGAATATGTTCGCATTTACATCCAGCCTACTCATGAATTCTTACTCCCAGAGGACTGTGATGCTCCTGTAATCATGGTTGGCCCAGGTACTGGCGTAGCACCGTTTAGGGCATTTTTGCATGAACGCAGCCTGCGTGGTGACCTCGGCAAAAACTGGCTGTTCTTTGGCAATCCTAATGAAGAGAGTGACTTTTTATACAAAGAAGAGTTGATGAAATTTGTAGATACTGGTTGTTTAACCCAATTAAGCACTGCATTTTCCCGCGATCAGGATAATAAGATTTATGTACAGCATCGTATGCTTGAATGTGCAAAAGATATTTGGTCATGGATTTCTGATGGCGCCTACTTTTACGTATGCGGTGACGCACAGAGAATGGCAAAAGATGTTGATGATGCTCTACAGAAAATCGTTCAGGAGCACGGTAACATGGATGAACATGATGCCAATGAGTTTTTAAAGTCAATGGCTAAAAGCAAACGTTACTTGCGAGATGTATATTAGTCAGTGCAAGACAATCATATAACTCTCAACGCTGGATACAAAGCTATTATATATTGATGACTAATACAGCCAGCAATTAGCTCTTTTTATTCATTCCGGACTTTTATATTCGCAACACAAGTACAGCAAATGACTATAATGTGGCCGGGATAGTTTCATTGATGACATTAATGGCACAATCTAGCCCTTAAAGTCCATAGTTGTAAGTTATATCATTTAAATATAGTCGATTATATCTACAGACATTTGATCTTGTTGAGCGTTATAACGATATAGCACTAGGCTACTGCTACTTCTGATCCGTGATTACTCTTGCTTTTTTCTTTTGTATTAATACTTTCAATTTTTCGCTGCTTTTCATATAAGAATGCAAGCACTGCTTGTCTTAACTTAATATATTCTGGTTCACTCGCCAAGCTTACCCTGTCTCTTGGTCTTTCCAGATTTATGGGCAAAATTTCACCAATCGTGGCCGAAGGACCATTGGTCATCATTACAATACGATCGGAAAGTAGTACAGCCTCATCAACATCATGCGTGATCATAATCACTGTATTATTGAGTTCATTCTGAATCTCCATTAATGAGTCTTGCATATGTGCACGTGTCAGCGCATCTAACGCACCGAATGGTTCGTCCATTAATAATATTTCAGGTTGCATTGACAACGCTCTTGCAATACCAACACGTTGTTTCATGCCTCCAGAGATCTCATCCGGGCGCTTATGCATAGCATGATCCATATGCACTAAATGCAAGTTATGCTCAATCCATTCTTTCATTTCCGCCTTGGATTTGGTTTTACTAAACACTTGTTTCACTGCAAGTTCAACATTCTCATAGGCAGTTAACCAGGGAAGCAATGAGTGATTCTGAAACACCACTGCTCTCTCCGGCCCGGGTTCTGTCACTTCTCTATCATTAAGGATCACGCCTCCAGATGTTGCCTGATGAAGACCTGCAACAATATTTAGCACTGTTGATTTTCCACATCCAGAATGGCCTATCAAGGTTACAAATTCTCCTCTATCAATTTTTAAATTGATATCTGTTAAGGCTGTAAATTCTCCTTTAGGTGTTGGAAATACCATATCCACACTACTAATGTTTAGTAACTCACTCATGACTTGATTCCATTTACTATGTTGTATGTAATTAAATTTATCGACTTGCAGTCGCTTTATCCCAGGATACATATTTTTGAATCTGTAACATTGAACGATCTAATATGAAGCCAATCACACCGATAACTATCACTGCAGCCATAATTCTCCCTAGAGAATCCGAGCTTCCATTTTGAAATTCATCCCAAACAAATTTCCCTAATCCAGGATTTTGTGCGAGCATTTCAGCTGCAATTAGTACCATCCAGGCAATACCCAGTGATGTGCGCATACCAGTAAATATCATCGGAACAGATGCTGGCAAAACAATTTTTTGCGCATGCTTTAATGCGGGTAAACGCAACACGCGACTCACATTAACCAAGTCCGAATTAATAGATGCGACACCAACCGAAGTGTTGATAATCATTGGCCATAAACAACAGAGTGTTACCGTAATCATCGAAGTCAGGAATGATTTTGGTATCACCGGATCAGGCGTAGCATAAAGGGCACTGACAACCATGGTGACCAATGGTAACCATGCTAACGGAGAAACTGGTTTAAATATTTGAATGACAGGATTAAAAGCAGTATTTAGCGTTTTACTCAAGCCTATTGCTATTCCTAATGGAATAGCAATAATGGCCGCGAGTAAAAACCCGCTCATCACTGTCACCAGACTTGTTACAATTTGGTCTAAAAATGTTTCTTTTCCTGTATATGCCCTAATCTTTGGTTTGTAACCCGGGTCTTGAGAAACACGCTCTGCATTTCTCTTTTCCTGACGCTGATAAAATGCTGTTTCTTTTTTTCTTTCTTCCCTATGTTCTACATACAAGGAATTTAATTGTGTCCATACAGAATTTGGCCCAGGAAATTTTCCCAATGATGTATTGATATTAGAGGCCGCAACTGACCAGAAAGCTAAAAATAATACAATACCCACCAGAGGTATCACTAAATTTTTCAGCGAATTGGCAATGACACCAGAGATTCTTGGTGAAATGTTTGTCATATTCAGTTTGGTCGATAAAGAGGTTGCAGCGCTCATGTATACTTCCTTCAAAACTTTGTTAATTATCTAAATTTTATCGCCTGACTTTAGGCCAATTGGGAATTGATCGATGTATTCATTGGGTTTTTTACCATCAAATGTGATGTCATCGATAAATTCATTTTGAGGTTCTTTATATCCATCTTCAGTAGCAAAGTCCGGGAAGTCTTTAGCCTTCGCTAACCCTTCATCGATTAATGTCATTGCCGCTTTTTTATAAATATCAGGCTTGTAAACTTTAGCAGCCATTTCTTTATACCAACTGTCAGATTTGTCTTCTTCGATTTGTCCCCAACGGCGCATTTGAGTTAGATACCAAATTGCATCGGAGTAATATGGATATGTCGCGTTGTATCTAAAAAAGACATTAAAGTCTGGTACTTCACGCTTATCACCTTTTTCATATTCAAAAGTACCTGTCATACTATTTGCAATCACATCGTAATCAGCACCTACATAATTTGACTGTGATAATATTTTTACCGCCTCAGGGCGGTTAGCATTATCATTGTGATCCAACCACATTGCCGCACGAATCATAGCGCGAACAATTCTGATAGTGGTATTGGGATACTTTTCTGCGAATTCAGCGGTAATTCCAAATACTTTTTCCGGGTTATCCTTCCAAATCTCGTAGTCAGTTATTACAGGCACACCAATACCCTTGAAAACTGCTTGCTGATTCCATGGTTCACCCACACAATAGCCATAAATTGTTCCTGCCTCCAAGGTTGCTGGCATCTGTGGGGGTGGCGTTACAGATAATAATGCATCTGCATCTATTTGCCCTGATATGTCGCCCTTATGGGGAGCATAGTAACCTGGATGAATTCCACCTGCTGCTAGCCAGTAACGTAATTCGTAGTTATGAGTAGACACAGGAAATACCATTCCCATATTAAAAGGTTTACCCTCATTCTTATACTTTTCTACAACAGGCTTTAACGCATCTGCCTTAATAGGATGTTGAGGTCTTCCATCATCCATTGTTGGAATATTAGGTTTCATTTGTTTCCATATCTCATTTGAAACTGTAATGCCGTTGCCATTCAAGTCCATTGAGAATGGTGTAATGATATGTGCTTTAGTACCGAATCCCATTGTGGCTGCGATTGGTTGACCAGCAAGCATATGTGCACCGTCTAGTTGCCCGTCAATCACACCATCAAGCAATACTTTCCAGTTTGCCTGAGCCTCTACTGTGACATACAGGCCTTCATCTTCGAAATAACCTTTTTCATAAGCTATGGCAATTGGTGCCATATCTGTTAATTTAATAAATCCAAATTTAAGCTCTTCTTTTTCCGGGTATCCAAGATTTTCAGCATAAGCATGATGAGCAATTATCATGCTCATAACAATCAATGCACCCATCAAGTAATGTTTGGTATACCCCATTACGTTATTCATTGCTGGCGCGAGTGAATTGCAAACATGATTCATAGATACTCTCCTTGGATTGAATTCCATAAAATTATTGGCCATAAAAAAAGGCGTCAACGTGCTTCCTAAGTACTGGAACACGATGACGCCTTTGTCGTTATTGCGTCACACCCTCATTGGTGTACGCAATTATTTCTATATATGTTTTTTTAACTTACCTTGACTAGTAAATTAGCAAATAGCTTGCCAAGTATTATAAAATTGTAACTGATTGTTTTTATTAGTATTTTTTAATATAGTATTTTCCATTAATATATTCTCGCCCCTACTTAGTGCAAGTAATTTTCATATGCACTGTAATCTTTCGTTATAAAATTGGTATCACTTAATGCCGTGATGTATTAAATAGCAACATGTTGGCATAACCATCATTTAGCAAGCGATCAGAGACGAATTCCAAATAATCTTCAACAATACCTTTTTTTAAGATAATGAAAGAGACATATAAACCTGGCAACGAAAATATGATAAACAGATATTTATATTGATCTGGCATTGCCAGCACCGAGAACGGGAGAAGATACAGGGGCCAACTAAACAGGAACCCTCTCAGCCCATGCTTGAGGGCAAGAATCAGTGCAGCAAACTTTCTGCGCAGCCTTTGTTTTTTTGACCGATAGGTAACCACAAACACGCCCATTTCAAATTCACTATCAATTTCTGATAATTTTTTAGATGATATATATGGTGTTCGCACAGATTTATTGCAACATTTAGCTTAATGCACATTAACAAGCACACCTGCTTCTGTTCGGCTAGCAAGTCCTGTTTCTCTTGCATGTTCTTCAAAACCTTTGTTTTTCCAGAAGAAAGCACCAGGCATGGTTGTTGGTATGACTAAGGCATAAAACAGACTTCTCCCCAGTATTGCAGAGACAATTATCATAATAGTGGCTATCCACCAGCACAATATTGCAGCATTCGTGTCAATATTAATCACGCTTAACATAAACATCATGAGGGTTGAAAGCATCAATAAACTATTTCTAAGCCAATACGTTTTACCAAATTGTGTAGTCTGTTGATGATGAGACGCTTCAGCTTCGCCAGCATGACTCTTCAAGTAGCGTGCATGCAGAATTAGTCCGATTAGTTCTATGCTTAACCCTATCCCTATTATTAGTGCAATGCTATTGAGTGCACCAACAATTCCCGAGTGAGTAAACATAGTTATTAATAAATATAAACTGCCAACCAGTAATGGACCTAATGACATCATGGACCCGTAGAAAGCATTTAAGACAGACCAGTGATTCCAGTATGGACGTGCAGGTATACGATAAATGGCATGCATAAAATATAGCGCTACTAATCCGGATAGCGTGGCTCCCCAACCAGAAATACTAATGAGGACAGATAACGCTGCATCGGGCATCCACGTGAATAATACAGGTAAGCCTGTTAATAATGTGTAAGCTCCAAGAAAGTTATAAAATACAGCAATACCTGCTACTTCACGACTCACAGGCGAATATCTCAAATTATTAAATGCTCGATAAAAACGATGTGGTTTACCAAGGTGCATCGTCGACATAACTAGCGCGAGTGTTTGCGCACCAATTAAGGCAAATAACAATAATGACCAAACAACAGGATTATCGGTTGCTGTAATGGTTGTTATACCCAGTTCAGGTCCGGCAAATAAAAATATAAATGCGCCTACCACTAGCTGTGAAATTAGCGTGAAGACAACTAAAGGGTTTTCACGTGTACTTAACTTTTTCAAGCCCCATTGCACGACGTGCGACCTTTCATCGACTTCAGGTTGATAATCACCTTGCATATTTTTTTCATAACGAATAGGCATACTATCCGTTCGTTTCATCTCATTAGGCAAGCTTCTGGTTTGCTGAAAACGAATATTAGGGTGAGTTATATCACTGGTAGGGAAGCCTGGGATCGTTGTCTCCAGCTGTGACCTGTTCTCGGGCATAGTTTCTATTACACCAAAGTCCAATGCGCCTGCCAGGCAGGCAGAAACACAGGCTGGTTTTAACCCTACTTCCAGTCGATCGACACACATATTGCATTTTTCAACTTGACCTGCCTCATGATCAAGCTGTGGTGCATTGTATGGACAAACCCAGGTGCAGTAACCACAACCGAAACAAATATCCGGATCTTGCAATACCGCACCATATTCAGCAAATTTGGTATAAGCACGCGTTGGGCAGCCTTTTAAACATACGGGGTCATCACAATGATTACACGCCATTGATATATTCAGACGACTGTAAGATGGGTAAGATCCACCTTCGACATAACCAACGGACCTAAAGGCAATATGTGAAGGCAGATCATTTTTCTCGGAACATGCAGCCTCACATGCATGGCAGGCAATACAGTTATCTGCTGCAAAATAAAAGCCATGCTGTTTGTAACGATCTGGACTATCACCAATCCCATCATCATGATTGATATGAAGACTCTTATCCCTAAGCTCACTACCTTCAGGAACAGTTTCTATCGGATGGTTATAGCAATTCTTTTCAGGGTGACCAGCCTTTTTAATTAACGCATAATCATGTTCGCTGGATCGCAGATATTTGTACATTAATAAGACCTCGCCATAGAATTTTTTTGTGCAGCATCCTGTTGATCTTCAATTCTTTCCACACACACAGCACTTTGTTTATAGGCAGGCTGACGCGAATGCGGATCTAATAACCCCAGCGCAAGACGATTGACACACTCATGAAAATGAAAGGGGACAAATACTGAGTCTTTCGCCACTCGTTGTGTTAACTGAACCATAACGATAGCGTCTCCTCGACGAGAAGTTAAACGCACATACGTACCATGCTTAATATCTAATTTAGTTGCAGCATCTGGGTTCATTTCCATATATGGAGTAGGACTAAATTTATTACCATTTGCTACTTTCCCAGTACGAGTGCGCGTATGAAAATGCTCTACAACTCGACCTGTATTCAACCAGAAAGGATAGTCTTTATCTGGACGTTCATTATTATCAATAAATGGTAATGCCAGTAAATTTGCTTTTCCCGTAGATGTTTGAAAGACACCATCGGTATATAGGCGCTGCGTACCTTGCGGAGCATTTTCTTCATTGCATGGCCATTGAATACCACGAGACTGCTCAATCTTCTCGTAGGTCATGCCAGAATAGTCCAGCATACGACCCCTTGATAATGTTTTTAATTCTTCAAATACACCTTCTGCAGATTCAGGAAATATCACTTTTTTTCCTCGCTCAAAGTGCTTTGCCATTTGATTAAATATCCACAAGTCAGTTTTTGAATCACCATGTGGCTCGCATACATTGCGAATAATATTGACGCGTCTTTCTGTGTTAGTGAAACACCCCTCTTTCTCAGCCCAAATAGCCGCGGGTAGATAAACATGGCTGTACTGATTCGTTTCAACATCTGAATAAGCATCCTGAACAACAAGGAAATCCAGCTTTTCTAATGTTTTACGTATACGTGTAGTATTCGCCATTGACGTCATTGGGTTAGTAGCCACCAACCATAAACCCTTGATCTGCCCAGTTTCAATCGCAGGTAGAATGTCCGTCATAAACATACCGCGTTGTTTAGGAAAAAATTCAGGGTCTACTCCCCAAAACTGGGAAATTTCAAGACGGTCTTGTTCACTTTCCAGGGCACGATAACCTGGTAATCCTGAACATGATGACCATTCGCGCGTTCCCATGGCGTTACATTGACCCGTGATAGAAAGTGAAGATGCCCCTGGTTTACCAATATTTCCGGTGATCAAATGTAAATTATTAATCGCTGCTACACCATCTGATCCATGTGTACTCTGATTAATACCCATCGTCCAAATAGACATTGCTGCACCTGCTTCTGCATACACACGAGCTACATGTCTTATAGTATCTTCATCTATTCCACATATTTTTGATGCAGTGACAGGGTCATATTGTGAGACCAGTTTGGAAAATTCATCAAATCCCTGGGTGTGCCGTTTAATATATTCTTGGTCATGTGAATTCTCTTGTAATATCACATGCGCCAAAGCATTTAGCAGTACTAGATCAGTACCAGGTTTGATAGCTAAATGTATATCGGCCTGTTGGGCAAACATAGTGACGCGAGGATCAACAACTATTAATGGAAATTTGCGTTTTTCGCGCACGTCCATCAAGCGCCAGTAAATTATTGGATGCTGTTCAGGTAAATTTGATCCAAAGGCCAACAGACATTCAGTATGTTCAAAGTCCTCATAACATCCCGGTGGACCGTCAGATCCAAATGAGCGTTTATAGCCTGAGACAGCAGAGGACATACATAGTGTCGTATTGCCATCATAGTTATTGGTACCAATCACACCACGAGCTAATTTTCCCAGGGTATAAAATTCTTCCGTCATTATCTGGCCTGTCGATACAATTGCAAAAGCATCACGACCATGTTTTTGTTGAATATTTTTTATTTGGCTAGCTGTCTTCTCGAGCGCATCATTCCAGCTTGTTTCTTCAAATTCATCCCAACGATTATCACGAACAAGAGGCTTGTTACCTCGCCCTTTTGTTTTACGAAATAGCTCATGTTCGTATATCCCTTTAATACATAATTTCCCACGGTTAACATCAGCATCAGAGACTCCTCTTGATGTTACCGGTTCTCCCTTTTTATCCAGGCCAATTTCAATTGAGCATCCTGTAGAACAATAACCACAGGTAGCGTATTTCCATGTAACAACACCCTTGTCTGTTATCTTAATTGGGTTTTTACTGTTCCTTCCGAATAACATAGCGTATCTCTGAATTATTGATATCTTAAAATAACATGTTAATGATTATTAATATTGAAATTGCAGTCATATATGCATGTATTAATTATCTCTACTACAGGGCTAATGATTGCGATACCAACATCAGAAATTTCAAAGTTTATATTCATTAATTATTCTTCCCCATATTTTTATATTTATACATTGGCTTCTACTAATTCCTGCTTTGATACTCGCGGTGCTAAAATATCAAAATCGTATATATAATCTATGACTTGTGATGGATTAAATATACGGTGATCAAAGAACTCATCTGGTCCCATAGCGACATTCCCTACCGAATTATCCAGTTGCCAATTATTGCTATGGTTCCCTTCACTCTTCGTACTGGATAATGGATGAGCAATGTCTAATTCATTTGCTGCTCTAACGTAAATATCCGGACGATAAACATTCGCAGCTAACTCTGAGATTGACAAAGAACTTTCAATTTGGCCCCAACGTAACATTTGGCTGATAAACCATTGCGCATGACTCACCCATGGGTAATTTGCCGAATAACGGTGAAAGACATTAAAATCTGACATAGGTACAGGCGGCAAATGCCTTGCATACTGAAATGTTCCTGTCATCGACATTTTCATGGCATCGAGTGGTGCATTGACATATTGTTCCTGTGCCAGAATTTGAGCAGCTTCTAATCTGTTATTTGAATCATCTAGCCAGATCGATGCCTCTATAATCGCTTTTATAACTGCGTTCAAACTATTTGGGTACTTTTGAGCCCATTCCAGATTCACACCAAATACTTTTTCTGGGCTGTTATTCCATAGTTCATACTTGGTAATCAGAGTTCTACCTACGCCTTCATTAACAGCAACAGCATTCCATGGCTCACCCACACAGCATCCCACAATTGTTTGTGCCGCCAGGTTTTCAACAATATAGGATGGAGGAATAACAGTTAAACGAATGTCTTTATCTGGATCAATCCCTGCTGCTGCCATCCAGTAACGTAATTCATAATTATGTGTAGACACCGGAAAGACAGTAGCAAACGTCATGAGCTGTCTGCCTTTTGCCTTGTCTTCATCAATGACTTTTTTTAATGCTTTCGCTGTAACAGGCTTTTCTTGCATCGCTTCGGGATCTGCTTCAAGCATGCGTGAGTAAAGTTCATGGGAAACGGTAATACCGTTACCGTTTAAAGCCATTGTTAGCGGAGTAATAGTTGCTTTTTTAACTGTACCAATGCCTAAAGTAGTCGCAATAGGCATACTAGCGAGCATATGAGCACCATCCAGGGCACCCAACATGACATTATCTCGTATACCACTCCATGAAAACTGTTTCTTCAAGTTAACAGTTAATCCATATTTTTCAAAATAGGATTTTTCTTTTGCAATAACCAGACTGGCACAGTCATTAAGTGGAATAAAACCTATATCTAGATTGGTTTTTTCCAGCATAGTATCGCTCTCACTATTAGATGAAGTATCTGCCATCTCAACTATACTTTTTTCTGGTGCTGATAAATTTCTTACTCATATTATTTGTGCTAGTTTGTCTTACCACTTTTTTTATTATTAAGAGTGTATTTTGCGCATATTAATAATCAATTAATTTGACACTTGACAATTATTCCACGCATAAAAAAACGACGTAAAGTGCTCATCTTGCAATGAACAATCTGACGTCGTTGTCATATTTATTGAATGTCTATGTGTCGCTACTTTGCGAAAGTATCAATATTGTAAATACTGCATAGAATTTACTTACACAAAACATGCCATCGCAATAATTGTGAATACAAGGACATTTATATACGATTATTGAGAAGATGTAGAGAAATCAACACTCTTTAATGCACTCAAGTTGTGCATTATGCGTAATACAACGCACCATGAGTGATCAGGATTGAATTATTTTACTGATAGAAATTAAATTACGCGATGCGGCACCAATCGTTATTTTTTGGTCCATAGCTATCTTCCTTAATGCTTTATATGCACGATCTTCAGACATATTATGCTCTTTTTGTAATAGCGCCTTGGCAATATCTATGTCTTTCCTGTCAGCCAATTTTGATTTAGCTTCATTAAGTTCACTTTTTAATGACTGATACTCTTCAAAGCGGGCTACTGCGACTTCAATCACAGGCTTAATCCTGGATTTACTTAACCCGTCGACTACATATGCACTTATACCAGCCTTCATCGCTTTATCCATAGTATTTTTATTACTGTCATCAGTAAATAATACTATTGGGCGCGGAGCATCTTTTGAGGCAAGATGCACATCTTCCAAGGTATCACGGTCGGGAGAGTCGATATCAACAACAATCACGTCAGGTTTAATATTTTCAATTTGACAGGCTAAATCTGACGTTGAATCCAGACGCTGAACAACCTGATAGCCATTTTCTGACAAGTACTCCTCTACGATAGCTGACCTGACTGGATCATTATCTACTAACATCACTGATAAATACTTCTTCAATGAATTTTATCCTCGCTGCGGACATATATTCTTAACAATTTATGCTTCATGCTTATAATATTTAAATATATCTAACATAATCCAGACTAAAAGCTTATAAATACATACTTACAGGACCCAGTAATATATCCACGATGATCATATAAATATTTCTACAAGAAAAATAATTATGCACTGATGACGAACAAAAATATATTTTATTTAATAAATATGCAACAAGGTAGTGCCCAATGCGCCTTGATTTCTTTAAAGCATTCCCTCACGTAAATTATTTTTTATTGTCTTCTCAGCCAGTTAGATGAATTACTGTAATGTTGGCACCTTCCTTGCTCATGAGCAAATAGCTTACAACCCGGCTGGGCAATGGTACTCAGCATAAAGACAATGAAGTCGCAGCCAAAGTACAATTTGGCTGCGACTTTTTTTATGGGCGAATATTTTCAGCCATCATTAAAAAGATAGGGAGATTTATACTTATGAAAGCACTCAAATTCACACTGACAATTTTCATATTATTTAGCATACAGGCAAATTACACCATTGCTGATGAACATATAGATGAATTCACTAAAGCATTAACGAATGGATATGATAATTAGCAGAAATACATAAAAGCTGAACTAACAGATTTGCTGACATGTAAACAACATGAGAATCTACACATAAGAACCCTGATACTGAAACTTTTCAATAACAAAGCTAGCCACTAAAAATACTCAATAATAAACGAAGAATAATATAATGAAGTTAGCATCCAATAAGTGAGTATAATATGTACTGATAGCACTCAAACATATCAGTGATATATGAACCAGGCACATTTAAATATAATTATTAACCACGTTTAATTTGCTTATACAGATAGATAACAGCAATCTTTAATAGACCAGATATCGGTATTTTAGTACCAGTCATACTCGCCACCAACCAACATGGAAGCTCATCACAGCGAGTTATTGTTAGGTTATATAATATTACATTAGAGTTAAGTATCTCACTAATATTGTTATTCCAAAGACAGTAGTCAATGAAGGTGGTCGTGTAATGAGAGCAGAAAGAATTTCATCCAACAAAGTAGCGCACTTTGCTATCAGATACGTGTTATTAATATGCACAGAGTCATCACAAAGCAGCAAGTACAAAGAGCTTCTAGGGTCAATTGATACACATAGTTACATGGTACTTCAGGCACGAAATACCAATGAAGCATTAAATATTATTGCTGAAGAAGTTGTAGATGCCATCATCATAGATACTAACTACATTGATGAACCTTGCATGAATTTATTAACCTTGTTAAAACAGGACAAAACCCTTGTTCATGTACCAAAAATTGCATTGTTCGATGAATCTAATGAAATTGAAAAAGATGATTTTTATAAACATGGTGCAATCGATTGCATTCACAAGGCAAACCTAACCTCATCATGCATTCATCGATCGATCAGCGTAGGAATAGACAAGACACTCCTCTCAGCAAAAATTGACAAGACTACTGAACAGTTGTCTCAAATGGCAAGAAATGCTGAGAAATCGAATACCCAGTTAGTAAAATCAATCAAGAAAAAGTCAAAACAAGTGAAAACGACTCTTTCTATTACTCGCGAAACTCTCGATATGCTACAAAACCACTTAAAAGAAGACATCAGCAAAGCAGATAGCGAGATGATGGATATCTGTATCGGGAGTGTTGATAAAATATCAACTTTGCTTGATGAACTGATGGATGTGGCTTATACAAATAACAGTGGAAATCATCCTGTCACTCGCAAAAGGCTCAATACAAATGAACTTGTACAGGATGCTATTAGTAACATTGTGTATGCAGCAGAGAAGAAAGATATTAAAATCATACAACGCTGTGAACATAACATCCCGCCTATATTAGGTGACCGTTACCAGTTACACAAAGTACTCACAACAATCATGTTGAATGCAATTAAGCATACAGATTCGAACGGTACATTAAAGATCAGCATACAAAAAGAAAATCCTCTTAGCACTCATTTACTCATACATTTCACAGATTCAGGCAATGGGATTCATCCAAATTTTCTTGATCATATTTTTGAAGACATGATCACCCCTGTAGAAATGATAGGATTTAGTAATTTTGATCGATTAGATATCGGCTTGCACGCATGCGAAGAAATTGTCGATGCACATGATGGTGAAATAATTGTGGAAAGCTCATTAGGAAAAGGCAGTAAATTTACCGTCAGTTTGCCCATATATAACGCAGAAAATATAAAAGAACAAAAATAATCCAGTTCTCTGAGGCTCATAGTAATGACAACATCTCAATCCATAACAAAGTCAAAGTCAAAGTCAAAAAAGAAGCTTATCCTTATTGTTGGTAATGACGACATTTTTAATCATGTTGTAAAAATAAGACTTGAAGAAAATGGCTACAAGACATTGGTCTCATCTGAGTCTGATCTTACGAACGAGACCATAATGAAGAACCAGCCTGATCTGCTACTTTATAATCTCGATAATGATGACATAACGCATGCTAGCGAACTTTCAATTAATAACGACTTTAGCTGTTTAAGCCGCGTCAAAACGATATATTTTGGTACAAAACAGGACACACAATTCAAATGGCAGGCATTGAGTGATGGATCTGCAGGCTTTATTGAAAAACCATATCACGCTGATGAGCTTTTATCACAGATATCTAATGCTTTTTTAGTCAGTTAACTGCTCCCCAAATACTAATACATTGATATAACAGCTAAGCGATCAATTTAATTGAAAATACCCAGTACACGCTTAATTATTGGCTCCTAACTATTCAGATGCCAAACTCAGTGTATTACTGAATATTCAAACTATGGATTGCAGTTAATAATACATACACTAATGCATTGACTGTAAATATTGTTATCACGCATATTAGTTACATAGGACTAATCATTCAGCTTAAACCCAATCTTGATAGTTACCTGCCAATAGTGAACCGCTCCATCGTCAATCTGTCCCCGTACCTCTACTACTTTAAACCAATCCATATGCTTTACTGTTTCAGATGCCTTTAATATGGCATTACGAATTGCCGCATCAGTACCCTCTTCAGAGGTACCAGTAATTTCAATGTTTTTATATATATGTTCTTTCATATCTTTCTCCTTCATTAATTAAATTAATAGCTATCTCTACAAATAGCGCAATTTATATCAATACAATCTACCCATTTATATATGTATTCATGTTATACCAATGTTATCAATGAGTCATTATCATATTAAGCACTTCGATATAGTTTCAGTACTTATTAAAATACTTAAATGAATGATATGAAAACATGCTTATTAAATAACTGAGTAATATCAATGACAAAAGCACACATGGTGTGTTATTTATCATCAGGATTATAGAAGAGTCTAACAACCAGGCTCCTTAGCAATATCTTCACAATTAGTCTCATCTGACACCTTCAGTTTTTTAGCCAACTGACGCAAAGCTGTACGCAATCCTTCTTCTAACACTGGATGATAAATCGGCATTTCAAGCGCCTGTTGGACGGTTAATTTCTGCTGTATAGCTAAAGCGAGTAAATGCGCCATATGCTCCATATGTGGTCCGAACATTTCTGCACCAATTAATGTGCAACCTTTGCGTAGAGCATAAATACGCAGCAACCCTTTATTTCGACCCATGACACGTGCTCGGCCTTGATCATCAAATGACTCTTCGCCGATTACTGATTTAACAAGATCCAGCTCATTAAAACGCATCCCTACCATAGCAATCTGCGGATCAGTAAACACAATTGCTAGAGGTACTCGTCGAAGATGTTCAGTTATTTCCGGATAGCTCGAAGCATTTTGACCAGCAATTCGCCCTTCATCTGAAGCCTCATGTAATAATGGATGGTGTGCGCTAACATCTCCTGCTAAAAATACTGGAAGGGTTCCGCACTGGCATGTTTTAGCATTCCATGTTGGTAGGCCACGTGAGTTCAGCTCAAGCCCAGTAGCTTCCAGGTTTAACTTCTCAAAATTAGGGTGTCTTCCAGCTGCTACCAGTACTTTTTCAAAAACCTGTTCATGTTCAACGTCACTAGCATCTTTCCAATTAATATTTATGCCTTGTTCAATAACATTAGCATCGTAAACATTTGTCTCAAAGCGTATATCATGTTCATTAATAAATTGATCTGTAATAACGTTATTCACTTCTGGATCAGTCGTGGGACCAAGTTGCCGAGAACGAGAAATGAAAGTCACTTTAACTCCAAGACGACTTAATGCCTGGCCAATTTCCAAACCAATAATGCCTGTTCCGATGACAGCAAGAGTTTTAGGAAGTCGTTTAAGCTCAAACACATTATCTGTTGTCAGTATAAACTTACGAAGTTTATCAAATGGCGGAGGAATAACAGGGCTGCTTCCAGTAGCGATAATCACAGAACGCGCCTTCACTCTAAATTTATCATCAACTTCAAGTGTCGTAGACCCGACAAACCTGGCCTGCCCTTTTAAACGATAGTCAGGAGATAATGCTTCAGTATCCTTGATGACAAAACTTACAAAGCGATCACGTTCGTAACGCAGACGACGCAGAACTTTCTCATCATCAACATGATATTCTTTAACAATTACTCCAAAATGATCAGCAACTTTTACTTCATGTGCTGCGTCTGCCGCTGCAATCAGTAATTTGGATGGCATGCAGCCAACTCGTGCACAAGTAGTCCCGTAATCACCTGATTCAATCAAAACCCAGCTGCATCCAGATTTTCTAACTGCACTTATTGCATTTAAGCCGGCAGTACCGGAGCCTATCACGGCTACATCAATATTTATCTCATCCATACTTAACCTGTTTTGACTTGAATTATCTGTTCATCATATCTAATTCCAACTACAGAATCCCGTATTACTTCGATATATAATAATGTCAATTGCTATCGACAACCCAAGGGAATACCTCAACTTGAAATAGCTGTTTATGACGAATTAGTATATTTACTAGTTCCCTGAATATAATCAGCAATAGGACACGCATTTAAAATTATCGAATAATAAAATTTTATAAGGAACATCTAATAAATTATGTTAAAAGCTATTTGTATTATACTTTTATTCCTACTATACACCTCTCCAAGTTATTCTAATTCCCAAATCGAACATTCCAGCACGACAATAGAGGAAATTAATCAATCAAAATGCAGTCAATCATTTAAAATTACAGCTACTTTTATGCAGTCTTATAATGAAATAATAAAAAATTATGATATGGATAATGATAGTCACAAGAAGAATCTACAAGCATTACTAGATACCCTGGAGACAAGTGAACAAAAAATAGAAAATTGTTTGATAAAATATAGTAAAACCGATAATAATATTGATGCGGCGCTTAGCAGTATCACGATAATTGCAATTCACCTAAGAGGCTGGTTAAACGCAAGAAATTTCTTAATTCCTTCTAAAGAAAGAATGCATAGCGACTACCAGGACTGTATTGATCAGTTTTCAGAAATAAAATTTTAAAGTATTATGAAAACAGCACAGCCAGATTAATACTACACGGTATGTTGCTATTTAATGTATTACTAGTTTATACAATCCCCTATCACTATTTTGAAGGCGAAGGATCACCATCAGATTCTGCTTCAAGAGAATCTAACATTGTTTTTATCTTATGCAGCATTGCAGATTCACCACCATCCATACCCTCTTCACTAGCGACAACTAATTGATGGGCGTCCTGCTCCCATTTTTGAAAAATTTGTATCTTATCAGCTTTTGAAAACGCTTCACTTTCCATTAACTTTTCTGGTGTTTCAAAAAAGTTTGTAGGGTTATTTATCACATCATTTAATTTCATATAATATCTCCTTTATACAAGTATTGCTGCAACTACTATGCCACTTGAATATTTCATTACATGCCGACTAAATGCTCTACAGTGTGATTCTTTCCCGGATAAACAACCAATAGGCAAAAACTATAAAGTTTAATGTGGTGAATATTCACAATATGGTTAATATAAACCACTTTTTATACACATTATTAATTCAAATTAAATAGATTAGGTCAATATACAGCATCGCAGTGTCCACTATGTTGCATTAATCATTTCTATAGTCTCTTTAACATAGACTTGTCACATATGTTAATCGTTTACGAAATTGCAGGATGTAGCATATGACTGCTGCCACCTGCTCTAACACAGCTATTCATGTATTAAACAGAAGCATGTCGTAACAAGTATAAGCACATGTATTAATAACAAGGCTTCATTATGTCTTTGGCAAGATGCAATGATGAATTACAAAGCGATAATTTAACATCAAGCAAAGCACGCGAAGAAAAGGCTGATGTTACCAGCACTCATAGCTTATCTGTCACCAGGATATTAAATCATTCTTCCAAAGGAATAAATTATTAGGGAGATAATGGTTTAGCGAAACTGATCTCATGTCCATCTGGGTCGATGACATGGAAATAGCGCTCATTCCACGGAGCATCTCGCGGCTCAAATTCAGGCACTATGCCACGATTTAAACAATGCTGATAGAATCCATCAACGTCGTTAACATAAAGAATTACCCGTACACATGAGCGACGAGCATCACAATTTTCCGCAGAAATATTGAGGCGTTGAGCACCTATACGATAACTGGTGAAATCAGCTTTTTCACTTCCGTAGACGAGATCAAAATTTAGATCGCGATAGAATCTAAACATATCAGCCATATTCTGTGTAATTAATGTAATGGCACTAATACATTCAATTTCAATTTCCATAAGATTTCTCAATACAAATGATGGTCTTAAACTGTATTGCTTAACATGCTATGTCATACATATATTAGAATTATATAATATACTAATTCATCCGAATAAAACAAGAGAATCAAGTATAGAATTAACCGTCACATTCGTAATCAGCAATAAGTAGACAATTCAGACTATGAAATAAGATCACTGCGTAATATAACAATATAGATTCATTATAAATCAGAGACATATATTGATAGTTCTTGCTTTATGTCAATGCGATATGCATTGATTAAATTGTATTATCACTCCTAGACAATATTTGAATAACTTCACTAGCACGTGAATTGAAAATTCTAACTGGATTTGTTATTTAGGAGAACTAATATGGAACGCTTATCTGAAAAGACATGGAAAATAGTATCTGAATCACGGCCACTATTCATGAAGCATCATACGAATATTTCCAATCGAATGTATCAAATAATGTTTGAAAATAATCCGGAAATAAAATCAATGTTTGCAAATGCACCCTTTAATCAACCAAGAATGTTTGAAGCAGCTATCCTCGCTCACCTGGTCAGCAAAGAAGACCCAGAAGTATTAAATAGCTATAGGGCTGGCATCTGCAGTCACCATGTTGAAGCTGGAGTCAAGGAAGAGCACTATGACATGATGGCTGAAGCATTATTCAAATCGATGAGTGAAATATTGAAGGAAGAAGCAACACCGGAGATACTCGACGCGTGGCAAAAGTGGTTTTATTTTATGGCAAATCTATTAATAGAAAGAGAAAGGCAACATTACTCGGGAGAGAAGCGCCTATATCCAGAGGGTGGTACGTCACGTAATGATAGTAATTTATTTAATCACTAGCGTTGAGCGTGTCATTTATTGCTTATTAAAAAGCAGAATATAGACAACTAACAGGATGATCAAATATGAAAGGTACATTTCGAAAGCAATTCTGGTCTGATTTAAAAAGTTTTACGCGAGAATATTGGGTAGAAGTATTCATTTTCTTCATCTTTGTCGGAATTATATTTGCACTTGGCCTCTATATATTCTGAATAATCATTGTTGCGTTAAAGACGATAGTTATACTTATATAAACCAGCGAAAAACTTATAACGAGAAGAATAAAATATTTCAAATACAGGTTATTCCTTAATACCCTGTGCATGGGGAATTAGTATTACAGAAGGTTTTGAATGATCACTATCAGTGCAAAAGCGGTCGTTAGCTCATATCCTTTATCCAGTAAGGGGCTTTTCGCCTAGTCCATTTTGCGAATTTCATTTTTTCACCCAAATAGAATTTTCGGTAAGCACTGACAGCATCCCCCGGTACTTTAAATTTATCTGGCATTGCTTGAACAAACTCTGTTCTTCCCAATGATTCATACTTCGAATATGTGATCTCTTTTAAAATATTAATAGATTTATGGTCGCCATCTTTCTCATACCGATATCTATACTCATCATTTAGAGCATAAGCTGATTTGGAAAGCCATAGAAAATTATCATATGACTCTTCGGTCCAGAGCACACAGGGATGTTTTATATGTGTAGATTTGTAAGGTGTATTAAATCCTTTCTTATTCAAAGCGGTACACATAATTTGCACACTTTCCAATATCATTTTGACAACATGTTGATCACAATGATATCTAGCACATTTTTTTATGTTTGTGTCGAGAATGAAAATATTCATTTACACAGTTTATTACGCTATTTGGCTTATGTCTGCTATGGGTAGAATATTTACTGATTTACTTCACACATGGAGGCCTTTAATTAAAGCAACAGTCGTTACTAAAGGTGGAGTGGAATCTTCATACAAGAGTACTTTGGGCAATTCACCCTATTAAGTCAGTGATTCGGTGCGGGTTCGTGCATTGTTAATCTTACAATGCCTGCAGAAATAGGCCATTTTTCATGAATTTACGAAGTCTTTGAACGGAGAAAGACTCTTTGGCGACGGTTAGAGTCTCATACGAACTCTACTCTTCAATAAATATCTATAATTTATCGCCATTATTCAACTCTCTCCTCGAAATTCTATTGATTTATCTAGCACTTAGAAGATTTCAATTCGAATCTGAAATTTCATTAACAGGGAAATAATTGGAAATTTAACCTATTAAGATTAAGGATAACTATTTAGTTCATTGAACTATTAATTCGCCTTGCACAGCTATTTATTCATCAAATCAATCCATAAATAGAACGTTCTGAAGTTTTGCTATGCAATATATCTGCACTAAAATAATGATTAATATTCCAAACCTGCATCAATATCGTGCTTAATTTTATAAATTCAAACTCAATCAGTTAGCAGCAATCTAAAACTATTTAGTGAAACTTCAAATACTTATGCAGATTTAAGTAATGCTGGCATTATCTTTGCTCTGTATTTAGAAAATCTTAATTACGCTGCTCAACGTCGCGCAGCATAAAGACAACGAAGTCACAGTCAATGAAAAATTTGATTGTGGCTTTTTTTTTGCTCACTTTTTAATAAACAAGGGAGATACACACTCATGAAGTTACTACGAATTGTATTAACAGGATTAATAATGTTCTGTATGCAGACGAGTACTACAATTGCTGATGACCATTTAGATCAATTAACTAAAGCACTAACAGGTGGAAAGGTTAAAGTGGATGTCCGTTATCGATACGAAGGTGTTGATGACGATGCTAATACACTAGACAAAGCGAAAGCTTCTACAATTAGAACTCGGCTCGGTTATGGCACAGGTAGCTTCCATGGATTTTCTGTTTATGCAGAAATGGAAGACATTCGTGAAGTTGGCGATAAAAAATATAATGACGGACCCGGTCCCATGGACGAAGAGGACATGGAATATGACAATGTTGCCGATCCAGAAGAAACCGAACTTAACCAAGCTTATATTCAATATAGCAATGCCTATGAAGACGCTAGCTTATTAGTTAGATATGGCCGTCAACGTCAAAAATGGGATAACGATCGATTCATAGGCAATGTAGGCTGGAGACAAAACGAGCAAACATATGATGCAACCTTAGTAACCGTTGAATCTAAAAAACATGGTTTACGTGGCATGTATTCTTATCAAACAAATGTAAACCGAATTTTTGGAGATCAAGCAGGGACTGCAGGTGATTTCAATGTTAATAACCATAACTTTAACATCAATTACTCAGGTTTAAAGTATATAGATGCAACAGGCTATTATTATCTTTGGGAAGGCGATGAAGAAGTTAACCTATTGTTTGGTGAAGATGATTCTCGCAAAACTGCGGGTGTTCGCTTAAAAGGTAAATTTCCAGTTTCAGATTCTGTCACCATGTTAGGAACAGGTGAATATGCATCACAAAGTGATCACAAGGATGCAGATGACTTCAGCTCTTTGAATTATACATTACTTGAAGCTGGCGCTAGCTTTAAAACTAGCGTAGAGAATCTTGCACCGATTACAGTGAAAGTCGGCATGGAAACTTTAGAAGGCGATGTAGATGATGGAGAGAGTTTTATTACACCTTTTGCAACATTACACGCTTTTCAAGGCTGGTCTGATGTATTCCTAGGTTCTGGTATATCCGGTATTTATGGTGCCGCAGGTGCTGCAGGAATTGAAGATACTTATGTATCGATCGGTACTAGCTTCTACGGTGTTAAATTGTTAGCTGTATATCATGAATATGAGCCAGATGATGACCAACTGATTGATGACTATGGTGATGAAATTAATCTACTAGCCGCGAAGAAGTTTGGCAAACATTACTCAGTAGGCGTTAAATACGCTGATTTTAATGGTGACGATGAATTCAGAGAGGACACTAAAAAGTTCTGGCTCTGGGGCGGCATCAACTTTTAATCATTCGATTTAAATTTACAGACGCATGTCAGCTGTTGCCAACAATGTTCTTGAGGAAGACTCTAGTCTTAGATCAATAAATCTAAAACTACCTATAGTCATTGTAGGGAATGGACCAGTTGGCATGCGAACCGCCAAAGAAATCATAAGTAAATCCCCTCATGCATCGATAATTATTTATGGTGATGAGCAGCAACAACCCTATAATCGCATCAAACTATCATCCTGGTTAGCGGGTGATGTTGACTGGGAATCATTGTTACAACCTATACATATACCAAGCGACCACAATATTGAGCATCGCTTTGGTTTCAAAGTCACCGCTATAAATACAGAAAATAAATTTATCTGTGATAACAGCAACATTGAACAACCTTATTCTAAACTGATCCTAGCGACAGGATCATACCCATATGAGCCTAATATACCCGGCATACACCAACATGGTGTTTATACTTTTCGCAATTTTAAAGACGCAAATAGCCTTATCGCTAGACGTGCTCGCTCCCATCACACTGTTGTACTAGGTGGCGGCCTGCTTGGTATTGAATCAGCAAGAGCGATGCAAAAACAAAACACCAAAGTCACATTAATCGAGCACGCAGATCGTTTGCTGAGCAATCAGCTTGATGAAGATGCTTCAGATTTACTAGAAAATGAAATTTTATCTTTAGGGATAGAGTTAATTACTAATGATAGTGTGGCAGAGATTTTGGGTGACAGCGAAGAGCGTGTGCACGGTTTATTACTACGCTCTGGAAAACACATAGATTGTGACACAATCATTTTATCTACAGGTATTCGTCCAAATATTGAATTAGCCAAACAAGCAAAACTTGCATTCAGTAGAGGTATTATTGTCAATGACTCAATGCAAACATCGCAAAAAGATATTTATGCAGTCGGTGAATGCGCAGAGCATCGCGAAAGAATTTACGGCCTTGTTGCACCAGGCTTAGAACAAGCTAGTGTTGCAGCTGCGCATATAGTTAAAATTGAAAATTATTATTCAGGCTCAGTTGCTGCATCTCGTCTAAAAGTGCTAGACACCCAAGTATTTAGCATGGGACCTATGGGTAATAGTGAAATTTCTCATTATGGAAAACACTATATCTACAAAAATGAAAAGCACGGAATTTATCGCAAGATATTAGTACATCGCTATCGCTTAATTGGTGCCATAGGTATAGGCAGCTGGGATGAAACAGTTAGATTACAAACAACCATAGGAAATGCTGCAACAATATACCCATGGCAAGTCATGAGATTTATACGAACGGGTAATATTTGGCCTGAAGAAATTGGTAATGCAGTGAGCGCCTGGCCATCTAGCGCATTAGTGTGCCAGTGCATGAGTGTTACCAGAGGATCGATTAGTGATTGCATTTCTAAAGGCGCCTACAGTGTCGGAATGGTTTCAGAAACAACAGGTGCAAGTACCGTCTGTGGATCATGCAAACCATTGATACAAGAATTAATTGGTACAGACACTAAAAAAGAACCTACGCCTATGTATAAAGGTTTAATCGCCTTTTCAATAGTTTCTCTAGCACTATGTTTACTATTCTTTGTTGCACCAAATTTGCCATATTCGAACACTGTGCAGAATGTTTGGCATTGGGACGTACTATGGCGAAATCAACTCTTCAAACAAATTTCTGGATTCTCGATTCTCGGCTTCTTCTCAGTTGGTCTTCTTGTATCAGTTAGAAAACGTATAAGGAAGCTTGATCAATTAGGGAAATTTGACTACTGGCGGTTAGCACATATTTCTTTAGGTCTACTAGTGATAGTCACATTAATTGCGCACACCGGGTTTAGATTAGGCAATGGTCTTAATTCCATCCTGATGGTGTGCTTCTGTTTTATGTTAATTGTAGGCGCTTTTTCAACTGGCATCATCGGTTATGAGCACAAATTAAGTAACGCATTATCTACGCGTATACGCAAATTTTCCATATATAGCCATATTATTTTGTTTTGGCCCATCCCTGCTCTACTTTCTTGGCACATTTTAAAAGGCTATTGGTATTAGTGGTTAACTATGAGCAAACAGACTTCTAAAAGCCATTGGATGATGTGGTTAATCAGTTCACTATTGATTGTCATCACATTAGCTTATCTATTTACTAAAGAAGGTATAAGTAAAACCATGTTTATGCCAGGTGAACTTAGCTCAGGCCATCATCAGTTAGCTGATTCATGCGAATCTTGTCATACCAATAAGTTTGGTGGAGATGAAGTATTACAAGATGCTTGTATTAATTGCCATGGTGATGAACGTGTCAAGCCAAATGATTCTCATCCTAGAACAAAATTTAAAGATCCACGAAATGCAGATACATTAGAAAAAATCAACGCATTACATTGTGTGAGTTGCCATGTAGAACACAAACCAGAAATCACATTAAAAGATGGTTTAACTCAACCTATTGACGTTTGTTTTCATTGTCATGCCCAAGTAGCAGAAGAAAGGCCTTCACACGAAGGCATGTCATTTTTGACGTGTAAAGATTCAGGCTGTCATAACTTTCACAATAATCGTGCACTATATACTGACTTTCTAGTTAAACATATGGATGACCCGTTACATAAGGATAATCCTCACTTACCCGCAAAAGAATTTTCTGATGTGCTTGATGAGATACTTGAGTACCCACGTGAAAAATATCCGATTGAGCCATTATTTACCTCTCATATCGATGCCCCTGAGGACAAGCGTTCAGATCAAAAAATCGTAGCTGAATGGGAACAATCTGCACATGCAAAAGCAGGCGCCAACTGTACTGCCTGTCATCAAAAAGTAGACGTATCAGAATCTGTCAACACCTGGAGTGACAAACCAACAGTTGATAACTGTCAAACATGTCATACACATGAAGTTGATCGTTTCTTAAAAGGCAAGCATGGAATGCGCTTACAGGCAGGCCTATCACCTATGACACCAGCACAAGCCTTATTACCAATGCATAGCAATGCATCACATGAAGAGCTTACATGTAACAGTTGTCATGGCGCTCATAGCTATGATGTCAATTACGCAGCGGTGGATGCTTGTCTTCAGTGCCATGCTGACGATCATTCACTCGCTTACAAGAATTCAAAACATTATGCATTGTGGCTACAAGAAAGTGCTAACACTGAACATGAAAACCAAGGTGTCTCTTGTGCTAGCTGTCATATGCCCCGAATTGATTACGATGTTAGTGAATGGACGACTAGAAAACTGGTTGACCATAACCAAAGCGCTAACTTATCACCAAATAGTAAAATGATTAGATCCTCTTGCTTGCACTGTCACGGACTTGGATTCTCTATTGATTCATTAGCAGACAGAGAATTAATAAAAAATAATTTTAATGGAATCAGCAAAGTACATGTTGAAAGTATCGACCTTGCAAGAAAAGACTTAGAGAGGTACTTAAAAGAAAAACAAGAGGCCAATTTATAAAATTTTTATCTGCCTGATTTAGGCAATTTACTTACATATCAATCTATAGGAGAAAGATATCATGAAATTCAAACCAAGCAACAAGCTATCTATTGTATTAATCTCATCCGTGGTCAGCATCGGTACAGGCATTGCAATTGCCAAAGATGCTGGGAACACACCCACTATCACGCCTAAAGCTATGGCTGATGCATTGCATTTGGTAATGGACTCTGATCGTGCAGTTTATACCAAGAAAATTGTTAATCGCTTAGTAAAAAAAGAGAAAGTCATTAAAGCCAGCGAGCATTTTGATGATGATAAGGCTTTGGTACTACCGGCACAAATGTTTAGATTTGGTGCTGAAATGGTTGCTAAGCGTGCAGAAGATAAGCCTGACGTTAATTTCAGTTATTCATTGCAATCCCTTTGGCCTATCAACAAACAAAACACACCGAAAACGGATGCTGAAAAAGCGGGTTTGAAATTTGTTGCTGAGAATAAAGGAAAAAATTACTACGCCACAGAAACTCTGGGTGATGTCGAGTACTTTACTGCTGTATACGCTGATACTGCAGTTGCACCTGTATGTGTAAGTTGCCATAACGACCACAAAGATACACCTAAACGCGACTTCAAACTTGGTGATGTAATGGGTGGTGTGGTGACCCGAATACCTGTGAGTAGTTAATGACTACTAGTCGTAATTTCATGCTAAACATTACTCAATCTGCAATTACTGTAATGCTCGTTTTCGGCAGCACTTCGGTGCTGTCTGGGAACGAAGCATATATTGATTTTCAATCAGATAGCTTGATAACTGGTAAAAATATTTGGCTAGATAGCTGTGAAGGCTGTCATGCATATGGTATCGCCGATTCCCCCAACCCCCTGGTACCAAGAGACTGGCAACATCGAATTTCTAAAGACATCACTATCTTATACGAACATGCTATCAATGGATTTTTTGGTCCCGACGACTCAATGATGCCAGCAAGAGGTGGAAATAACAGCCTAAGCGATCAAGAAGTTAAGCTGGCTGTTGATTACATGGTAGCTCTAGCAAAGTTTTATATTAACCAAGAGGAATAATAAATGACTCCAGAACAGAAAAAACTAGTGCAGCAATCGTGGGCAAAAGTAGCACCCATAAAAGAGACGGCTGCTGAACTATTTTATAACCGCTTATTTGATCAGTATCCTGAGGTTAAGCCTTATTTTAACGGCGATATGAAAGAACAAGGTATAAAGCTAATGATGATGATTAATACAGCTGTGGCTGGCCTTGATAATCTTGAAACAATAATAGAACCTGTTAAAGAACTAGGCAATAAACACGTCGACTATGGTGTAAAAGCTGAAGATTATGACAAAGTAGGCGCTTCATTATTATGGACATTAGAACAAGGACTGAAAGATGATTTTACTCCAGAAGTTAAAGAAGCATGGACAGTGACTTATGGTACTCTTGCTGATTTAATGATTGATGGTTCTGATTACTAATTTCGAAGTACAGATAATTTAACGTCTTTGAACCTGCAAGATAAAAATAAATTTTATTGTTTTTTCTACTGAAGTAAATTCTGATTGCGCATATTATGGTGTTATCGGACGAGGCGAGCGCAATGCTTCTGCGCTCAACCTCACTCTATTAGCAAAACACCTCAAAGTAGAGGTAGGTAAGTTATTTTTATAATTTCGTTCACTTAGCTGAACAATTATATAAATATTACGAGCTTATATTTTCATTAGTGCCACAACCCACATCGGTAAACTGAGCTAATACATCCTTAGCAATATGACCTACACCTATTAGTTTCTCTTCATACATCTTTTGGTCATAGTCCATTTTCCAATTACCAAGTGAACTTATAATTAGAGGCTAAACTGAAATTTGCATTTGGTAGAATTGAATTACAGGAAACGATAAATTTCCCAGAGACTAGGCTCGGTGGCGGAGAGAGGGATTCGAACTTCCGGTACTCTTTCATGCTGTAAGCTCCTGAAACTTGGCAAGTTATTATCCAGAAATTCACCAAGAGACAATTGACAAATAAATGTCGCAAGAACTGGTGCGTACCTGGCCTAAATTTCGAATGCAATACATGCTCACCCTCTAAATGCTTCCTGTAAAAACTGCCCTTTTAATTGACTACTCTGTTTTTCATGACTTCACGCTATCCATGGAGTCTACTGCTAAAGGTTTGCTCCCGGCTCAATAGCTGCCATTTAAATCAGCTTTTAGCCAATAAACCATGAAGTGCTCTTCTAATTTTTCCTTTTACTCCTTCACTACTTATTTTCTCCGGGTAATTATCCAGCTCTTCACGTGAAATTGTCACTTTAGTAGACCCAACCGTAGTTTCAATTATTAAATTACTGTGCTTCTTGATTGATATTGCATCTACAACAGGTAACACCCAATAAGGAGTTTTAATGAACTCTAGACACAATTCATCTCCCAAATCTTCGCAATACTCAACTATGAATTTTGCACCATCACTGTGTTCAATATAAGCAGAATCTATAACCATTGGTCAGAGCGCAGAAAATTAGCAGGTGTATAATTGCCTAATAATAACTTATGGGCTAATAATATGAATATTACTGATATTAATAAAGTCATGAATGATCCAAGCACTTATTTCAAGTCACCGAATGACATATGCAATGAAGAATCTCTTACGAATGACCAGAAAATCAAAATTCTCCGTCAATGGGAATACGATGCTCTCGAATTGGAGGTCGCAGAGGAAGAGAATATGAGTGGTGGGTCACCAGACATGTTACATGAGATTCTTGAAGCCTTGAGAACACTTGGTGCCGTACATGACGTCGAGCACTCACCGCCGACAAAGCAGCATTAGAATATGCACAATAAAAAATGACCTCTCCCGGCTAAATAGCGGTCATTCTACTAATAAACTATAATCTTTACATAGAGATGTAATATCTGATTTTTACTTTTTAATTGTCTTTCCACAATTGCCAAGCCTTGGCCCAACACATCTATCTATCTTAACGTACTTATAACTACCCTATTAATACACGCCACATTATAACCATATATACATAAGGTATTGAGATTAGTGAAGCAAGTACCTATCCATATATAGTATTTGCATCAGTAGCATTAGTGTGTGATTTTAGTAATACTTAAAATTCACTTCGAGATAATGTAACTAACTTGATAAACACCCCAAAGGAAATAAAATGTCTACATTAGACATAAGTTTAAATTCTGATGAATCAATCCGTGATTTTTACTCAAAAGTATTTATAGCTAGTTATTTAAAGTCTATAAGTCATGATTCAATAAACGACAAAGATCTAGAGACAGCGGCTAATCAAGCACAGAGAATTGCTGAGGTAGCGACTAGATTACGAGCAAGCTCGGATACCCTCAATGTTTAAAAGATTTTCACTTGAGCACACATTTGTTATTTCTCAATTTATATGGTTCATTGCACACCCAATCATCTCCATCACTACTAATGTGTGCATTATCAGGAATCACTAACTTTATACATTCATTTTTAGTTTCATAGTATCCCCTTTCACATTCCCAACCATCATCGTATCTGGAATTCGACAAGTACCCATTTTCTGGTATTACGACGAGTGCGCAAGTATTTTTATGAGAACGATAACCACGAACACATTTCCATCCTGGATCAGAATTATCGTTCGTTAGATACCCATTAGCTGGTACCATGATTTTGTTGCATTTATTATTTTCTTTGCTAAATCCTCGTTTACATGTCCACCTTGTTCCATAGGAGTTTAAGAATGCATTTTCAGGGATAACAAAAATTTCACATTTATTGTTATTTTCAATATACCCATAATTACACTTCCAGCCTTTATCATATGTGTTACCTGTTGCGTAAGCATTATCTGGAATTTCTATAAAGCTACAAGTATCTTTAACTTTCTTATATCCGTTATCACATTTCCATCCACTTCCATATGACTTGGCAGTAGCATTTTCAGGTACATTGTCGGATTCTTTAGCATTAATCATTGAAGTATAGATTATCAAGATAGCTATTATAGTTATATGTTTATTGCTGATTTTTTCTTCATTTTTATTAAACTTTTATTTAATTTGTGTTTGCATCGGTACATTGTCTCCCAGATGTATATAACTTGTCAGCACCTGAAAATTCATAAAACCATTCTTAAATATATAGGCTTACTTTTAATGTTTTAGCATTTTCCCAATAAAGGGAGAAGTCATGGCTCGCAAAAGTGCACTGTAGTTAAGCTGAAAAGTTAACTCGCTGCCTATCAGTAAATTGTTATCTTCGGACTCTACAATAAGATGATCACTACTAGCTCCACATATATTAATTCCCCTCTCCCCACGAAGACCTTCAGGATCAATATCTTGAATTCCGACCGCAAGAATGGTCTGTGAAATTCTTCCGTGTTTTGTGACAGTTCGTTTTATACCAAACGCAGTTTGTGCGATATTCCCAGATGGTTTTGATGGCTTGATTTTGGTTTCGATTACTTCTGCAAAAAGTGTGATGGCATCTGTATGTAAATCAGCAATTGCTTGACGATTAAGTGTCTCACGTCCGAGGAGGATTGCTTCACCCAAACGAAGATTATTAACTCGCCCGATATCTTCACCACTGAATGTCCAATTTAAATTTGCAGAGTTTCCACCTGATATAGTGTTTAGTGATTGGTTTGTTGATGTTTCGATGACATTGGCAAGCTCGGTTAGCATTGCCATATTATTTGCATCAGGTGATACGCCACTATGACACGCAAGGTTAGTACCAATACCTTCTAGTACAATATTAGGCAAGTAACATGTCTCAAGGGCAACACTAATTAGATCATCAGGCATGATGCCTTCACGTAGATCACCTAACTCAACCATTAACAAGACTCGATGGATACGCTCAGCTTTCTTAGCCTCAATAGATAGTTGCCGAATCACTTCAATTTCAGTATTGAAGCTAATATCAGCATATTTAATGACGCGGGCTGCCTGAGTAATCATTGGTGAACGAATTAACACAATCTCTGAATCTAGATTTGCGTTATACATTCTCTCGATATTTTCGATGCGAGAATCACCCAGAGAGGATACGCCAGCTCGCAACAATACCTTTGCAATATCCGGTGATCCAAGTGTCGCCTTCATCACGCCAGTTACTGAGATACCAGAATGCTCTAGTCGCTGAACCAAGGTGTGGGCATTGTGATATATTTTATCTAGATTGATTTCCAATCGCGGTGCGCCACTCATGCTGCTAGCGATATTTCCAATAGTTGTGGGAATGCGGTAAAAACCATCTCTGCCAGGCGCTCGGGTGAACTGGACAAGGCGTCTGTCGTGAGCATGCCAAGATCTTGCTTGTAAAATTCAATGGCTTTAGTGAGCTCGATGTCGCTCATATTTTCGTGGTTAATGGTTAACCCAATCACCTTTGTATTTGAAAATGTCTGGATAAGATTTATCTCATCAGCAGGTGTCGGCATTTTCATATTGTTGAAATCGCATCGACTCTCCCGCATTGGCGCGTGCTGTAATATAACACCTTGTGGGCAACTGCCTCGGAGGATGAATGCCGAAGATGAGAAGGCAGGATGACTTAACGCTCCTTGACCCTCCACGATAATGATATCTGGATTCTCATTTTCAAATGCTTCAATGATGGTTGCTTCTAATTCACCTGCACAAAATTGCGAAGGAATTGCATCAAGTGCGATACCATAACGTGCTCCTTGTATTAACCCTGTTTGACCTGTTGCAATCATCACGGCTTTCACACCGCGATCATTCAGCATGCGGGTTAGGATTGTCGCCGTCGTGCGTTTACCTATAGCGCAATCAGTACCTAGTATAGCAATACGTGGGCAGGGAACATCCATAACTTGTCCTGTAAACATTCGTAGTTCTTTCTTATCACGTGGCTTTCTTATATCACGGATAGTTACATTATTTGCAAGGCTAGCCGCTTTGAATACTGGATCGTCATTAAGAAACTCATGCAGGCCGTTAATAATGTTAATGCCATTATGCATCGCTTCTAAGACCACACTGCGTTCGTGTATCGATAACATGCCGCTGGAAGGTGCCATTCCAAAAATGAAATAGTCGGGCATGTTTCCCGCTTGAGTCAGTGATGCTGCAAGATCACGACAGATTGGAATACCGTTAGATTTATTGTCGAGCACCATACCAGTATCGAGTCCTGTTTTTTCACTATCGATAACAGATAAAATTTTGTATCGTTCCGAGTAACGAACTAGACCGTTGGCAGTTTTTCCATCGACATCACCGAAATTGGCTTCGCAATAAACGATAGCAGTTTTAATTCGCTCATTATTACAATCAAGTCCTGACGGCTTTAATAGGTTTTTGTGGCTATTATCTCGATTGTGTACTGTGGCATTTGATGTTTTAGATTGAGGTGGAGTTTTTATAGTTGTTGCCTCTCAAGTAATTCTCAGAGGAGGCGACAGGATCGTGACGACCGAAATTGGCCGTTTGTCAACGAGTTGTCCCGACTAAGTAGGTATGCAGTGGGAAGGAATCCCGCTGTGCTTGTATTTAAGCTTAATGTGCATCATAACACATATTGAATATTTTAGCTTGGAAAGAATTTCCATTCGGTTGGAGTATTATTAGTGCACATAAACCTTCAAGTAGTGCCCCGTAAGATTTCAACAGTATTATCAAAAAGCATTTTCAGCCTTACTAGTGTTTTTCATTACTATTGCGTCGATTTTGGCATACTTAACTGCATCAGTTAGTTTGTCATACTTAAAGGTTTTGTATAGATATACAACTCTCTTTTCCTCAGTTATACCATAGAGTTCCATCTGTTCTTCGTTTGTCATTTTTAATATCCTTATGAGTTATTAATAATTGTATTGAGTGAAAATATATTTATTAATGACTATGAATAACTAATAGAGCGAATAAAGAATAGATGGGCAAGAATGACCATATAGACAAGTGGTTCGATCCGATAGGTTTTCGTTATACTAACAATATACCAATTTTCAGTATTCTCTCAAAGCTTACATAAATCAAGTCAATTCTGTGTATAGTCTTCATGAGTTTGTTATCCATACTTTGCATGAATAACAATTATTGACTGTTAGATATAATCAAGTGGATTACATGATATGAGTAATAATCTGTGAAATATAATATTTTGAGTGCCGATCCATTAGATGGTCATATTCTTAATGATAAGCATTGCAAGTATTGCAGCGAAGGCTTTCCACAAAGATGCCAATGTGGTGGAATGTTGCATGCTAGTATTCATATAACAGGAAGCAATGGTCGCATACAAATTTCTAAATGCAATAAATGTGGAAAGATTCGATAGCAAAATATCTTTCCAAATATAGAACTATGGATTCAGAAAATATGGCCAAGTGCCCACTAAATTTGATGAAGAAAGACTGCAATCAGTTACGAATCTAGAAAAGCTTCATTGGAATAATCTTTATCGTGGACTGGTGCAACTCCCTATTCCTGATTAAATTACTAATTTGCCATGCACAATAATTTCAACTCTTCCCAGAAACCTTACCCAGCGCACAGCTCACAAAAGAGGTCGCCTTGGTAAGCAAGCGATCCGATTCTGCCGATCCTGTTTCTGGATATCCCAATTTCATAAGTGTATTACTCAGAATTTCTTTGATGTTAGTATTGATGGTGGAATCTGTTATGACAGTTACTTGTTGCTCGTCAACATTCACCATAACATCCTGGACTCCATCTATCTCAAGTAGCTTGGATGTAATAGTGTTATTACATCCACCACATCTAATGTTTTCAACTTGAAAGTGATATTTCATAATCATGTTTCCTAGTATTAATAAATGAGTTATCTGAACATTATCGTCTCAGATGAAAAATATGACCTCGCACAATTAGCTTTGTTTGGGCCAGTCAACATCAAATGGGAACGGACGTTCTTCTGTATTGAATGTTAAATATAGAGTTACCTGATAGGCATACGTGCTTAATGATTCACCCAACGACATAAGTCTAATATTTTTATCCTGCGTAAACAGTACCCAAAAGAACTGGACCACGACGACTGCACCCATCACGACACGTGACACTGAATACAGAAATGCGACGACCAACATAAAAAACAATCGCATCCATATCGATTTAGACATGATATTGTCCTTTAATGTCGACGCACTGTCTTGAGGAGTGAATGTCTCCTTGTTAGATGAAGGACTATTTATATTCATATGACCCTACCATTTGTAGAATAATTGGATTATTACTTCTAATATTGGGTCAATATTATAGAATTCAATACTTATATTTACGAAGTCTCCGAACGGAAACAGACTCGGTGGCGGAGAGAGAGGGATTACAAAATTCATCCCTGTATTTTTCCTAGGGGCTTTCTTCGCTTAGCTCAGAAATTCAAAATCGTTCCAAACGATTTTGTCAAACCTGGGTCCTAAAATCTAACTCCCTGCAGCGCATAAATAAAAAGAGCTCTTTAAAAAGAGCTCTTTTTATTTATCTGACGGTGGTTGGAGGCTGCAGCGAACTCTACTCTACCCAAACCACCCTGTTAAACAGCCAATTTATAGGGAAACTTTAAAAATTAGCCTCTACAAAACCAGTCTTCCGCTAACATTCTAACAAAATTCAATTACTTAGATAAACTTAATTCGAATTTCATTTTTTAATAACAGGGAAGTATCAGGGAATGCAATTTTATCTGAACATTAAACTTTTGATCGCGCAATAGCGAATTCGCCATGCACGCTGAATGGAATCTTGACAGGTATAACGCACAACGGTATAGTTACATATGATAAAAAGCTTTAGTTGCAGGAAAACAGAAGCATTATTTACCGATAGCGCACACAGCTTCGAGAAAAACATAGCTCGTGTTGCCTATCGAAAACTTGCTATGGTAGATGCAGCTATATCTTTAGATGACTTGAAAGTTCCTCCTAACAATAGACTGGAGAAACTAAAAGGATATAAGAACCCATCGCGTTACAGTATCCGCATCAATAATAAATGGCGTGTAACGTTCAACTGGAAAGATACTGATGCATTTAATGTGAAAATTGAGGATTATCATCGTGGCTAGAAGATTATTACACCCTGGAGAAGTACTTAGAGAAGAATTTATGGATCCGTTAGATATAAGTATTAACGGACTCGCTCGCTCTCTGAATGTACCTGTCTCCCGTATTAGTGCAATAGTAAATGAGAAAAGAGCTATTTCACCAGATACTGCTCTTATGCTCGCGAAGTACTTTGGTACTAGCGCTCAATTTTGGGTTAATCTACAAACTACTTACGACCTTAAGAAGGCAGAAAAAGAAACAAGAAGATCAGTTAATAAAATTGTTCCTTACGAAGAAACACGCATATCGCATAAAATACATGGTACTGACAAGTTAACTGCATCTGGGTGACAATGTCTAGATGAAAATATCAAATAGTTTATATAAACGTCACCGCTTTCCTTCTGAAATTATTTAGTATGCCATCTGGTTTTATTATCGATACAATGTCAGTCATCGAGATATCGAAGATCTATTAGCAGAACGCGGGATTGAAGTCAGCTATGAATCTATTCGTTCATGGTGCAATAAGTTTGGACCACAATACGCTCGGCGACTGAAGAAAAGACATTTTGGTTTCGGCGATACATTTTACATCGATGAAGTGTTTGTAAAAATTCAAGGTAAGCAAAAGTACTTGTGGCGTGCAGTAGATCAAGATGGTGAATTAGTGAATGTATTTTTACAATCACGACGAGACGCTGCGGCAGCCAAGCGTTTCTTCAAACGACTGATCAGAAATCATGGCAACGAACCTAGAAAAATAGTGACAGATAAGTTAATTTGTTTAATCTTAGTCGCCATTTAATATCCGCCAAAAATTATCGAGTATTTAGAGACAGTACCTTTGCGTCTTGGAAATGTGCAACAGAGTTATAGAATACGCTTTATCTTAAATTCACTGATGTGCAAAAGTTAACTTGTCAGTACCGGATTAATACATTATTAATATCGCAATCACTGTATAAATAGGCACATTTGCGATGAATTCAGGTGTCTCTCTACAGAGACGAGACTCGGTGGCGGTGGTTGGAGTCTGTAGCGAACTCTACTCTCTAAATTTCCCTGTTAAACGGCCAATTTACAGGGAAAATTTAATTATATATCTCTTGCTTATTCAATTTTCTCCTAATTCTATTTGAATTTTATAGAGTTAAAGAATATCAGTACCATTTCTGTATTTTAATAACAGGGTAATATCAGGGATATTCAATTATTCGCGAACTTTACAACCTAATCTCTACTTAATCTACGAATTTTCCAAGCGTAATGATTTTCCACGCCATAATGAAAATATCGCAGGAAATACAATTAGAACCAATACTAACGATGACGCAATTCCTCCTAACATCGGTGCTGCAATGCGTTTCATAACATCTGCACCTGTACCACTACTAATCATAATTGGCATCAAACCCAGAAAAGTAGATAACCATGTCATCAACATAGGACGGATACGTTGACAGGCACCATCAGAAATAGCCTCTAAAAATTCACGTTTTGTAACTTCTAATTTATTCTTTTGCAAGCTTCTCCATGCAATATCTAGATATAGCATCATCAACAAACCGAATTCAACTGCAAGCCCAGCTACTGCTATCATACCCACAGCTACTGCAACACTTAATTTATAGTCCAGTATAGCAAGTAACCAGATACTCCCAACAAGTGAAAATAGTAAAGCAGTCATTACAATCAATGTTTCTACTAATGACTTGCGATGCATATACAGCATAAAGAATATTAGGAAGATCGTTAATGGAACCAGAACAATAAGTTTGGCTTTTGCACGCTCATAATATTTAAACTGTCCTGCCCATTCGAGTCTATAACCTGGTGAAATCATAACTTTTTCATCTACCACTTGTTTGGCTAGATTTACATAGTCTGCAATTCCAACTGATTCGTTCACATCAACGAATACAAACCCTACTAGTTGGCCATCTTCATTGCGTAGCATTGGAGGCCCTGTTCTAAATTGTATGTCTACAACTTGTGTAATGGGTATTTGCGCACCATTTGACGTTTGAATCAGTACACGTTCCAATGCTTCTAGACTGTCGCGATACTCACGAGCATAGCGTACTAATATTCCATATCGTTCCCGGCCTTCTACCGTTTCACTTACTTTCATACCTCCGATTGCCGCCTCTATTACATTTTGCACATCCCCAATATTTAACCCAAAACGCGCTGCTTTTGATCGATCAATATCAAAGTCTAAAAAGTAGCCACCAGTAGTACGCTCAGCAAATGCACTTCGTGTAAACGGTTCTGTACGCTTGTCGTCCAGCAAGGCACGCTCGATATTTACTGCTGTTTCTTCAATTTGCGCGAGATCACTGCCAAACACTTTAATACCAAGCGCAGAACGAATACCGGTAGCTAACATTTCTGTTCGTGTCTGAATGGGCATCCACCAGATATTTGGCATACCAGGGAAGCGCATAGCTGCATCCATCTCAGCAATAAGCTTGTCCCAAGTCATTTCATCACGCCATTCACTTTTGGGTTTTAGCATGATATTGGTCTCGATCATAGATAATGGCGCAGGATCAGTGGGACTTGTACTGCGACCTACTTTACCAAAAACCCGTTCAACTTCTGGAAACTTTATTAATTCTCGATCCATTGTTTGCATGACGCGTGTGGCTTCGCCAATCGACATCCCTGGCAACGCCGTTGGCATATATAGAATGCTTCCTTCATTTAGTGGCGGCATAAATTCACTGCCTAGTTTTTGATAAGCTGGAATAGTTGCAAGCAATGCAGCAATGGCTAGCAAAATTACAAGCCATCGTCCCTTTACAGCCATCCGAACCAAGGGGGCATATCCTGCTTTTAATACCCGGTTCAGCCAACTACTGTCACTACGAATGCGCCCTTTGACTACCAAGACTGCTAATGCAGGAATTAATGTAATTGATAATAATGCAGCAAATCCCATCGCATAGGTTTTTGTGAAAGCTAATGGTTTAAATAATCGACCTTCGGTCCCTTGTAATGCGAATACAGGCAAGAAAGAAACTGTAATGATGAGTAACGAAAAGAAGATACTGGGTCCAACTTCCTGCATTGCTTTAATTATCAAGTTCGTTCGCGCTTCACCTTGAACATTTTCACCATGAAGTTTTTTGTGTATGTTATCGATAATTACAATAGCAGCATCCACCATCGCACCAATGGCAACGGCAATTCCTCCTAAGGACATAATATTAGCTGTAAGGCCCTGGTAGTACATTGGAATAAAAGAAAGAAGTATTGCAATTGGTAACGTTACTATAGCTACCAGCGCGGAACGCACGTGTAATAGAAAAACAATAATCACTAATGACACAATGACCAGCTCTTCTAATAATGTTTTCTTCAATGTATCAATAGCTCGTTCAATCAAACTGGAACGATCATATACAGGAATGATTTCGACTCCTGTCGGCAGTCCTTTTTGTAATTCTCCAATTCGTTCTTTGACACGATTAATAACCGTCAATGCATTTTCTCCATACCGCATCACGACTATTCCGCCAACTGTAACGCCCTCTCCATTTAAATCAGCTTGTCCCCGTTGCAATGCTGGTCCCAAGCTAACTGTAGCTACATCTGCAACACGTATCGGAACACCATCACTACTTATGCCTAATACCACCTCTTCCAAGTCTTTTACGGACTTCACATAACCACGACCACGTATAAATTGTTCATGTCCTGCAATTTCAAGGACTCTTCCGCCCACATCATTATTAGATCTGCGAACAGCAGATGTTACTTTATTTAAAGGAATATTGAAGGACGATAATTTATTCGGGTCAATATTGATTTGGTATTCTTTTTCAAAACCACCAACAGATGCTACTTCCGCTACACCATCGACAGCTTCTAGTGCATACCGCAAATTAAAATCCTGTAACGCACGTAGATCTGCCAAACTTTGATTGCCCGATTTATCGACGAGTGCGTACTGATATACCCAACCCACTCCCGTTGCATCAGGCCCTAATGTGGGGCGTACGTTATCAGGTAAATCTTCAGTGGCAGAGTTCAAGTATTCCAGTACGCGTGAACGCGCCCAATAAATATCGGTCCCGTCTTCAAAAATAGCATACACAAAAGACAATCCCATGAAACTCTGACCACGCACGAACTGTACGTTGGGTGCGGCCAACAATGTTGTCGTTAATGGATAGGTAATTTGGTCTTCAACCAAATCCGGACTTCGCCCAGGCCACTCGGTAAAGACAATCACTTGCACATCTGATAGATCCGGAATGGCATCCAGTGGAGCGTTTGTGAGGGAGCGATATCCCCATAGTGCAGCTACTGCTATAATCATCAACGTCAGCAACCAATTTCGAGCAGAAATTCCAATGAGTTTTTCTATAAATCCCACAGAGCTTTCGGTCTTGTGATCGTTTACCATTGATCTATCCCCGCTTTAAGTTTAGTTTCAGCCGCAATTAGAAAATTACCAGAGGTAACTACGGTATCTCCAAATTGCAATCCATCGAGCACTTCAATGAATCCTTGAACGTGTCGCCCTGTTTTAATTTTTACTGGTTTAAGCTTGCCTTCGCCTAAATCTACGAATACAACACGACTCTCTCCTGCAATCATCACTGCTTCTTCTGGCACAACAAGACGATGCCCAATGTCAGCAATTAACTTAACTTCGGCATACATATCAGGTTTTAATACACCATTGCCGTTTTCAAGATTCAATCGAATACGCCCGGTACGACTGTCACTTTCAAGGTAGGGATAAATATAATCGACCGTTGCTTCATAAGTTAGTGACGGCAAGTAAGGTAAGGTGATTGTTGCAGCCATCCCTTCGCGAATAAGCTCTAAATCGGCTTCATATACTTCTGCATCCACCCATATTTGTGATAAGTCTGCAATCCGAAACAGTGTTTCACCCATTTTCACCGCACTGCCTTCATCAATGTTTTTAGCAACAACGGTTCCACTTGAGGGTGCGTAGATCGGAACGTATTCTCTTGGTAGGCCACGCTTTTCAAGTGCTGTTATTTCCCTGGAAGACATATCCCATAATTTCAATCGTTGACGGGCAGCTCTGATTAAGCTGTCCTCTGGCCCACGACGTGCTAATCGTTTGAGCGTTTCCAGATATTCTTGTTGGGCAGCTAAAAGTTCGGGACTATAAACCGTGAATAGCGTCTCACCTTTGTTCACTTGTACACCGACATAATCTGCAAACAGATCACCAATCCATGCATCAAATTTAAGTGTTACATTACTTAACCGACGTTCATCGTAGGTTACATGACCAACAGCTCGAATGTTTTTTCTCAAGTCACGATGAGATACCTGGTCTGTTTCTACTCCGATCATTTGTCTGCGACGATTATCGATTGTGATGGTTTTAGAGGAGGCCTCATCAAAGGTAACCGGCACCAGATCCATACTGCATATTGGACAGGCACCAGGGACTGCAGATTTAACTGAAGGGTGCATCGAACAGGTGTAATGAGATATGCCTTCAGGCGTAGATACAATTTTACCAAGTCCAGACTCATCTGTGGTGAAAGCAAGGATAAGATCACCGTGTCCCAAATTTTCGGATTCGACATCGACCGCTAATACCCAGTCTCCTGCCTCAGTTAATGTAAAATTTCCTTGAAGATATCCTGGTTGAATTTGTTGAAGTTCGATTGAAATATTCACCGGCGATACGTTTGTTTCACTTTCAAGTTGTACGACAGCATGAGCTTGAATAGGATCAATTGGTTGATCCTTATCGTCATTAACCCAGACTGATAATGTATTAGGGCCAACTTTTGGAGTCATAGGATCGAGTGCTGCACGCATACGGTATTTTCCAACCGTAATGAATTCTGAAGTGTCGAGCTTAGTTATTTGCACAGATGGTTTAGAACTTGCATTTGCAGATGACAAAGGAGTGCCACCGGATGCAATTTGCAATCCTGGTCGGTCGGTTGCTAAATCGAATTGTAGCCGCGTATTCCCTTGTTGCGCATCTTGTATTTGAATCGTGAGCGGCCACTCTCCTCGCATTTCAAGATTGACCTCCCCTTCATAACGACCTGGCGCAATCTCTTTAAGCTCCGCTGGCGCACGCATGGCCGGCATCGCACCCATTGCAGGCATTTCTGCATAGGCTTTTATAGTCACATCACTTAGCGGTGCACCCTCTGAATCTGCTACTTCGATAATTAATTGATTGTCACCAACGCGAGGAGTTGCAGGTTCAACTGCTATTCCGACATTAAATGATCCGGATGTAAAATGTGCAAGAGAGTTCTCTGACTGAATCATTTCTGTATTTTGATCATGGTAAAAATTCCAAAAAATAAACACAGAACTAATTATTGAGACAATAACTACAACAAAACTTACAGTACGTTTTTTATTTGTTTTCATATGTCACCCCTTGCCACACAGCCATCGATGCATCAAACTGAGTTCCCGTCCAACGCTCTAGTTCTGCAATTTGGCTATAGTAATTTGCACGATTTCGCTCCAATGCTTCTTCAGTGATAAGTTTCTTTTGTTCAGCAGTAATTACCGATAAAAAACTTCCGGTGCCACTCTCGTAATCTGCCAGAGCGGCACTAAAATACTCATTCGCTAATGGTATGAGTGAATTTTCGTATAGTTCGATAGCTTGAACAGACTCAATAGCTTCTGCGTAGGTTTTTGCAAGCTCCCCAAGTAATTGTGTACGTTGGTTAATAAGCTGCATTTGCAAGCTACGCTCATTCGCTTTTACTTTGCTTAACGCCGCCTTGCGTTTGCTTCGATCGAATGGGACATTGATGGATACACCTATGATTGGACGTTTGTCTTGTGCATCCCATAATCCGTTGTAACCCGCAAACAATTGTAAGTCGGGATAAAATTCCTTTTCCGCTAACGTTATTTGTGCTGAATTTGCAGCAACTTGAGCACTTATGCGTCTTAATTCCGGATGTAGATCAATTGCTTTTTGTTCCAATATTGCTAACGGCGGAAGAGGTTGTTGTATTGAAAGATTTGCTGCAGGTAATAGTGGAGAATTCGGCTCTAAATTAAGCAACGTATTGATTTGAGCCTGTATAGAACTTTTTATTCTTTTAAGTTCTAATCCATGACGATCGAGATTCCTTTGCTCTACTTCTGCTTGCAAAACATCTTGTTGTAATGCGCGACCTGCTGCATAACGCGTTTCCGCTACAGAACGAAGTTCTTCCAATAATGTACTCGTTGATGCATGTATTTCTAAAGCCCGGTCTACAAAATACCACTCGGCATAAGCAGATTTTGTTAGTGCAACAAGTCGTAATCGCAGTTCTTTGACATCTTCATGCGCTACATTAACTTCTTGACGTGCCGCTTCCTCTCGTGCTGCAAGCGTTCCTGGCCAGGGGATTTTCTGGCTTAATTCAATCTTCTGATTTAATCCTCTGCCGTTATCTGCATCTAAAGTTTTTGGTGCAAATCCATAACTAAAGGTAGGGTCATCTAGTGATCGAGCAGGCAAAATATCGTATTTCGCAGCTTCCTCTATCGCAGAAAGTGCTTCAATACCTGGATTGCGCGCCAAAACCTGTTTAACCAAACCATCTGCAGTAAAGCTATCGTTGTGAGTCTGATGAGATTTTGTGTCATGCTCTGAACAGGCCCAATTCGGCCATAAAAACAGTATATATATAATTAATAAGCATTTTTTTCGATCTGAAACGGCATCCATATGCCACCTCCAATACGTTGTATTAACAAAGTAATAAACAACTCATGAAGTAATACGTATAGCACGCATCACCTATAAGTTAGAGGTTGCTATATTTATATGCGGAAACGCTGTGTGATGAGATAGGTATTTGAACCTAAACTGCCAGAAAGGTGTGTATATAGATAATAATTATCAGAGAAACAAACAGGTTGAAAAAATTGTTCAATTGTAGATGTTATTGCTGCTGGCGGGTCGACATTTGAACGGATTTCAGCAGATTTTATTATATTTACATTTTTTGTATTGTTATCAACTTTAAGTTCAATAGATTCGTCACAGCATTGGCTATTCTCAATTTTGACGTCATCATCACAATCTGCATCTGCACAATGATTGTGATTATCACAGCAACAATTATTGTAAAATTTCGTATCCATCATCCCACAATCAAATACTTGCTGTGCTTGTAGTGGACCTACGACCAGCAAAGTGATTAACGCAAGAATGATGGATTTACGTTCAAATTTCATAAATTTCAGTCTACGTCTGGACATGATTAATTTCAATTAAAATTTACATCCCAATCCATGCTTAATGATCTACATTTCGTATAAATGGGCTCATTTAGCTGCCATAGTTCAAATAATAATGCATAATTTTACAATAAATACCCTTGTTGATTAACAATTGCGATTAATGAACGTTTAGCACATTAGACCTTCACAAGTAACCAAGATACTTCTTATTGACTGTGTCATAAGTAATACTTATGAATTATCAGCGTTGATCAGAGAATACATATAAATATGTAATGACTTGCACAATTTCAGCATCGTTCGACTTTGGTTTATTGCGTACCAAAATATGCCATAACATACGACGGTACTGACAAGTTAACTTCTTTACATCAGTGAAATCAAGATAAAATATCTTCCATAAAGCAGTTGCACGATTCCAAGACCCAAATGCATCGTCTCTAAATATCCGATAATTTTTAACGGATACTAAATGACGACCAAGATTGAAAAGATTGTATGCTGCGTTATATGCATCCAAGAAGCGTTGCGCTTGTTCTATTGATTTGAATCTTTGCATACCTCGTTCTCTCACACGTATCGTGTTGACGTGAAAGCTCGGCTCGATTGTTCGCGTATTGTGATGACTCATGAATGGATTCTGGAATTAACTCTCTATGCACAACGCCATAGCTTCTCAACTTATCTGTGACTATTTTTCTAGGTTCAATACCATGAGTTCTTAACAAGCGTTTGATGAAACACTTGGCGCTAGCGCCATCTCTACGTGATTGTAGAAATACATCAATCACTTCGCCATCTTGATCCACGGCGCGCCATAAGTATTTTTGTTGCCCACGAATCTTTACAAACACTTCATCAACATAAAACGTATTGCCATACCCTTGATGTCGGCGTTTTGATCGCCGGGCATAGTGAGGGCCAAATTTATTGCACCATGAACGGATGGATTCATAGCTGACTTCAATACTGCGTTCAGCCAAAAGATCTTCGATATCTCGATGACTCATATTGAAACGATAACAGAGCCAGACGGTGTATTGATTAATTTCTACTGGTAAACGATGGCGCTTGTATAGGCTAGTTGGTGTATTCTTCCAGACATTGTCGCCTAGATGCAGTTAACTTATCAGTACCCTTCGCCTGGCTTACCTGTCGCCTAAAATATTGAATGAACTATGCAAGGAGTCGAATACTACAAAACTGACCCTTGAAATGTTAAGAGGTGATTTATCATTGCACTGGGAATTACAAGACAAACAATTTGGTAAGTGTTGAATGATTGCATACGGCTCAAAAATAGTCATTCCACGCTTTCATTTAATTTGACCATGTGTCATTTTAATGCTTGCTTGAGATCGATCCAGAGATCATCAATGTCCTCAAGTCCTACAGAAATGCGTAACATGCCATCCACAATACCGCGTTTTGTACGTTCTTCGCGTGTTAAGTTGTAATGCGTAGTCGTAATAGGCTGCGTGATAAGGCTTTCTACACCACCCAAGCTAGGAGCTATTGAAAAAAGCTTTAACCGATCGACTACTGCTGCAGCCTCTTCAGCATTTCCATTAATAACAAAACTAATCATGCCACCAAAACCGCTCATTTGTTGTTCTGCTAAATTGTGTCCATTGAAATTTGTTAAACCCGGATAATTTACTTTGCTAATTCGAGGATGCTTTACCAATCGTTCTGCTAGATATTGCGCAGCTTCATTATGTGCATTCACGCGAATAACTAAGGTGCGAAGGCTTCGCGCTAATAAATATGCCACCTCTGGTGCCATTATCTGTCCTAGATTTTTACGCCAATCCCAAATCGGCGCTAATAATTTAGATGGCCCAATAACTACGCCGCCCGTAAGATCGCTATGGCCACCCAAATACTTGGTAGTGCTATGGATAACCATGTCAGCCCCTAATGCTAATGGCTGTTGATTGACTGATGTAGCAAAAGTATTATCCACTACTGTAAGAACGCCGTGCTTTTTTGCAGCATTGGCAATTTTCGCAATATCTAATACTTCCATATTAGGATTCGTAGGTGTTTCAAAAAAAATCATACGTGTATTGCTTTTTATTGAAGCACTTAGTTTGTCAATTTCGTTACCTAATAAGAATGTTGTGAGAATACCAAGGTTAGGCAAATTAGCATCCAGCAATTCATATGTCCCACCATATACATCTCCGATACATATAATATGATCGCCAGTCTTGCAGTGAGCTAAAAATGTAGCTGATTCAGCAGCCATTCCAGAACTAAATACCCAAGCTACTTCCCCATTTTCAATTGCTGCAAGTTTTCTCTCAACAGACTGGATGGTTGGGTTCAATCCATAACGGGTATATAAACTTCCTTCTACTCGTCCTTCTACTACATCAAGCAGACTTTTTGTGTCAGTAAAACCAAATGTTGAGTGACTATACAAGGGTGTAAATATTCCCCCACGACCGTCAAGAGAATCTCCTGCGTGGATACAGCGAGTAGATAGGCCTAAGTTAGTAGTGTTTTTCATGTCTTGTTTCCTTTCTAAAGCCCGATGTATGAGTATAAAATAAATCTGATGGTAAGAACGAATATATAAATTGATTGCCTCAATGTTAAAAAATCAAGACTTACTGATCAGTTTTATCGATTTTTTAAAAAATACCTGAATAACCTCTTTGGATCGTGAGAAGACAGACAAAGGCAGCATATATAAAAAAATATATGGATTTTCTAATATAGGTTTATTGATAATGACCGCTCTCGGCTCAATAGTAGTCATTCAAGATTCGACAAACAATCTTGACTTTATATCGACAAAAATATACCAGTTATCAATTCGAAAGTGGTTATTGAGGGTCATAAAAAACTTAGAGTATTGCAGCATAATAGAATTGATTTTCCTTAGCCTTGCCATATAAATATTTGATTGGGTTTTATTCACTTTCAGGCGTATATGTAATTTAATATTTGCTTCAAACCGTCGCTCTTTCGCTGAGCACGTCACTCTCAGCAAGGATAAAGCAACCGAGACTAGTAAACACTTTATATAAGGCGATTTGCAGTTAGAAAATATATTCAAATTAATGGAAGTGTAAACATGAAACGTATTTACAAAGCGAGTAAAAACAAAGAATTTTCCTTAATAGACATTAGGCAAGCAGAATTTGATCAAAGAAGAAAAGACTATCTTCAACACGCTCATGACCAAGATTCCATGTTGAATGAACGTTCAAAAAATAATTATACAACTACTAGATTGAATCTCTCGCTGACTAAATAGAAGGTAATAAAGTAAATAAAAAAATTCAGAGAATATTAGTACGCTATCGGCTCAATAGCAGTCATTTAGCATGAAATAACTATAAACTTTTATTTTAAATAGAACATTTTTGATGAGTGCTTTACTGACCTCGTCTTGTAAGCGCGATTACAGAGTATAATTAGCGAATTAATCAAGTGTCGAGGTGATGTTATGACTATTACTAACCAGCAATCTAATACTAATGTGCATGAAATTGCTGACGGAATGTATCGAATTAATACGCCGGTCATCCTTGATGGTGCAGGTGGATTCTCTTTTAATCAATACCTCATTGTAGATGATGAACCATTGCTTTTTCATACTGGATTGAGAAAGATGTTCCCACTTGTTAGGGAAGCGGTAGCAAGCATTATGCCGCTTGATAAACTTCGCTATATTGGCTTTTCTCATGTAGAAGCCGACGAATGTGGATCGCTCAACGAATGGCTTAAGGTTGCCCCTCGTTCTACACCTTTATGTGGCACTGTTGCTGGGATGGTCTCAATCAATGACCTTGCTGATCGTGCGCCTAGAGTACTTGCTGACGGAGAGCGTCTTGCTATAGGTAGACACTCTTTTAGTTGGTTTGACACGCCGCACCTACCACATGCTTGGGAATGTGGCTTTCTAATGGAGGAAAAAACTCGCACATTGTTATGCGGCGATCTATTCACCCAAGGGGGCGCTAATCTCCCGCCCATCACTGAAAAAGAAATTCTTGGCCCGAGTGAATCCTTTCGACAAAAAATGGATTATTTTTCTCACACAACAAATGCACGTGTAATGTTAGAGAAATTAGCTTCTGAGAGTCCAACGACACTTGCATGTATGCATGGCAGTGCATGGCATGGAGATGGAGAAAAACTACTATTAGCACTTGCAGACGAGTTAGAGGCTTAATTTCAACGTAAAGAAAATTGTCAACATCGTGCGAAATTTTTTGGTGGACAACTTTCAGAAAGTCCGCTATTGAACCGAAAGCAGACATAAAATTGAAGACCTAGTACACATTTGGAGACTTTTGATCGAAGCAATAGTTAACTCAAAGGTGGACCGAAATATTCCCGAAAGAGTACTTTGGGCTATTTGACTTAAGAATCGATATATTCGGTCCGGGTTCACGCATAATGAATCGCGAAAACTCCGCAGAAATAGGCACTTTTGGGGAGATTGTAGCTGTCTCTCTAAAGAGACAAGACTCGGTGGCGGTGGTTAGAGTCTCTAGCGAACCCTGCTCTACCCAAACTTCCCTGTTAAACAGCCAATTTACAGGGAAAATTTAATTTTAAAACTTCTTATCCTAAACTTCTCTGTAAATTCTACTTAAATTACATGCAGTTAAAGTAAATCAGTTCTATTACTGTATTTCATTAACAGGGAAATATCAGGGAATTCAATATTCCATTAGGATTGATCTTCAACAAAAATAATTCGTCATGCACACTTAATATTTAATAACAAAAAGTTATTAACTTTAATACATACATGTCCTATAGTATGATCATCTAAAGGGCAAAATTGTCATAAGAGTCTACAACAGAGGTTCAGGGTAGCGAGCTGCGATCATCCAGACTACTAGCTCGGTCCACAGTCAGTCTTGAACCTTCTATATTGCTTACTTTCACAAAGCCATCGTGAAACGAAAGTACATACGACTCATTACGTCTTTTGGGAAAGTAAATCCTGGATTCAAAGATCCCAATAATGAATTAATTAAAGCGATTATTGTAATTAAACAACGCAAACCTCAGTCTGGTTGTCTTCGCATTACACACATTATTAGCAATACGTTCAGCATTGGGATTAAAAAAAGATATTGTGCGAAGAGTATCAATTAATCTTTACAGTCATAGCCTTAGAAGAATCATTGATATTTAAAGATCAGTGTTTTTAATTCACCTTCACTAGGTAAACTTCGACAAACCACCTTATCGTTGATTATAAGATTGGGTGAGTGCCTGATAGCATATCTAGCAACAATATTCGGATCATCTTCTACATAAACCACGTTGTACTTTACGCCAAGATCTTGTAATTCGCGTTCCATCGCGGAACGATGACTACAACTTTTCGTGGCAATGATAATTACATCCATAGCAATGCTCCTTTAGATTTAATAGTTCAGCTCTAAGATATCTTGTCTTGATAGAGCCCTATTACAATTTCAATGGCTATTATAAAATGTTACGTTGAAACTACCATATCATTTGGTGTTAGTACTTATCCATAACTTTAATTAATATCGATATGTTTAGGGAGTTCCTTATTTGTCTAAATATAAATACGATTTGCAGTTTTAGCTTCAAAATAGGTTTTGTTCAATCTTAGATAAGTTTAAATTAAAGAGGTACACATACTCGTACTCATTATTCCTTTTATTAATCATTCAAGAAACCATAAGTTATCATAACAAAATACTTACTCGCCATAGTTGTTACTTCGATATCGATTTGATTATTACAGCAACTAAAGCAATGATCACTATCCAAAACAAAATTCCAAGGGACCAGTGACCTAAGCCAAAACCCTAATGAGTAAAGAATCCTCCATCACCATGCATCATAATATCCTTCTTACCATTTAAGTATAAATCTGGAAGTAATCAGTTATAAGTCTTTGTAATTAACCATCTCATAACACAAGTGAAATAAACTAAGAAATAAACCCTTCAAGCTTCTTACCATGTGATCGTAGAAGTATTGATGGTATCCACATCACCTATGCATGCGAATCTGTGGAAAGACGGCGACCGAAGTCGCCGTTATTATTGATGTATATATGCAGACCTAGCCATCTGTTTTACTTTTACCTTTCATTTTTCCCCACACTTACCTTCACCGCATTTACCTTCTTTCATTTTCATTCCCCCACATTTGCCCTCCTTCATCATCTTCATTTCATCTTCGGTTAATTTACCGTCTGCGTTTTTATCTTTTTTAGCAAATTTCTTTTCGTGATGCTGCATAAACTCTTCTTTACTGATGGCACCATCTTCGTCGGCATCCATCTTTTTCATCATCATTTTCATTCCACATTTGCCTTCTTTCATTTTCATCCCACCGCATTTGCCTTCACCGCACTTTCCTTCTTTTTCGGCCACCATATAGCCAGAGGCTAATTCAGTTATTTGGAATGGATTTTCTTCAGCACTTGTAACTGGGATAGTGAAAGCGCTGGCAGATAATACCGTACCAAGTACTGCAGATAATGGGTTTAATTCTGATTTTTTAGACATGTTGTTACTCCACTGTTATTAATTAATAAAAATATAATTGTACTAGAATTTTACGCATTAGACATGAGAAAATACTCATTCAATTTGACTAACAGTTGATTAATAAATTTATATCTCTTGATATCTACTCATTATAAGT
>Ga0114916_1000037_pt1 | contig 152375 bp, 139 predicted proteins | sample MalvirAntarct_66_FD_83501 | JGI IMG/M metagenome (GOLD analysis project Ga0114916, IMG submission 83501) | Marine viral communities from the Global Malaspina Expedition - Malaspina viral metaG Antarct_66 | ecosystem: Environmental > Aquatic > Marine > Oceanic | place: West Anvers Island... | reverse complement strand
TTATCAATGTTGTCGAAGTCGAAAGCTTCACCGTGTATACTAACCTTATTTCTCTCTTTTGTTCTTTCTGATTATCTAATAAATTTAATGAATTGTAAACTTAAGACGTGTATAATTAATTACGGCGGAATTTCCTATCGGAAATTCCATTTGTGTTTGCTATCTTTCGGTTTACGTCGGAACATACACAAAACCGTTGGCAAACATTAGAAAAATGAAGAAACTACTAATCATATTAATTTTGATTTCAAAAATTGGATTTGGACAAGACGCCAAATACCTCTCTGAAAACTATGAATTTAAAAATGGTGAAATCGCCTATATGTTTGGTAATGATGTTAAACTTCGAGACCAACCTAATACTGAATCTAATGTTTTAACGCTTTTAAAAATTGGAGACAAAATAGAGATAGTAGAAAAGTCAAATATGAAAATGGAATTTGACGGAATTGAATCGCCTTGGTATAAAGTAAAAACAAATGATAAAGTTGGATTTGTACTTGGAAGCCTAATCTCACTCGACAAAGCAACCAGTGAAAATTTGACTTATTTAGTTTCCTTAAAAAAAGACGGACTTAAATTATTTGCTAAAACTAGGATATTGGAAAACGGATTGGATTTTAAAGAGAATGTTTCTCAACTTATGACTGGCGAGTTTTCAATCATAGCATCAGGAAACAAAGGACTTGAAAACATAAAAAGTATATTTCATATTGACTATTTAGCAGAATCTTGTGGAGTAAATGCTGGCGGAATTTATATATTCTATGATGGCAACGATTTACTAAAAGCAATTGATTATACACAAGTTGCTGACGCTGACTTATATTGGTTTGTCGAGGATTATATTTTCCCAAATGAAGAAGGTGGTGTAAAAGGAAAAATAGTTTACAAAGGTGAAGTTGGAGAAACAAAAGATTATGAAACGGAATGGACTGAATCCAAAATCACTCGAAGAATTTTAGAATGGAATGGAAATGAAATTATTCCAAAAATAGAAACTGAAGAAAATTAAACAACGTTTGCCAACAATGGCTATAAGTAATTGCTTGGTTCTAGCCTACTCGGAAAATCCTTCGGATTTTCTGTTCGGTTTTAGCTTAAATCAGTTATTTAATTAGCAATTAATATGACACTAAAACGTTATCTAATAATAAAAACTAATCACAAAACTATATAATGAAAAAAGCTCTGGTTTTACTCATTACAGTAATAGTTACTATAAGCTGTAATAGCAAGCAACACACAAATAAAAATGTTATAACGTCAGATATTACTAACTTTTGGGAAGCTTATGATAATATAATTTCTACACAAGATTCTACTTTACAATACAAATACCTTGATAGCTTATATTTCCAAAAAGGAACTGTAGGTTTAGAAGGCATTAGACAAGCAAGAAATTATACAGCTCAAGATTATATAAACTCCATTAATAATTACCCTAAATTTTGGAATTCAATTAGAGAAAACACTTTAAATGCTGACAAAATTGGCTCTGAACTGGAAGATGGAATAAAAAAATTAAAAACAATATATCCTCAACTAAAGCCTGCAAAAATATATTTTACAATTGGAGCTTTTCTCACTGGAGGTACAACAATAGATAGTTTGGTTTTAATAGGCTCTGAAATATCTATGGCAGATAACACTACCGAAACAAGCGAGTTTCCAGAAAACTTGTCGCACTTAAAACCGCATTTTGCTACTAACCCTAAAAATCACCTCGTGTTTTTAAATGTGCACGAGTACATACATACGCAACAAAACCCTAGAGAATTTAATATACTTTCTTTAGTTATTTATGAAGGTGTAGCAGAATTTGTTGCTTCAAAAGCACTTGAAAAAAAGTCTCCAAATCCTCAAATAGAATTTGGTAAAAAAAATGCCAAAAGAATTAGAGAAGTATTTGAAAATGAAGTGTTTTATTACAATAACCTATATAAATGGCTAGATGGAAATGCACCAAACGAATTTGGAATGAGAGATTTAGGATATTATGTTGGCTACCAAATTTGTGAAAACTATTACAATCAGGCTGATAATAAAGAAAATGCAATAAAAACAATGATAGAGTTAGATTATACCAATGAATCTGAAGTAGAAAACTTTATTAAAAAAGCCAATTACTTTTCTAAATCACTTGATAGTTTATATCAAACATTTGAGAGTAAACGTCCTACAGTCATCAGAATTAAACAATTTGAAAACAATAGTCAAAATGTTGATCCAAAAACCAAAGAGATAACAATAGAGTTTTCGGAAGCATTAAATGGTCATAATACAGGTGTAGACTTTGGAGAGTTAGGCCAAGATGCATTTCCAAAAGGTACTTTAAATGAAAGAAAATGGTCAGCAGATAATAAATCTTGGACTATTCCAGTAGAATTAGAACCGAATAAAGTTTATCAAATAGTTATTTCAAACAACTTTAGAACACAAGAAAGTATTCCGTTAAAACCATACTTAATCGAATTTAAAACAGCAAATAAATAAAAGCATTGTTAATTTTTTAAATCGACTTTGATTTATTGTATTAAAAGTCAAAACAAAGTATTCATTTATGACAAAAACATTCCTTTATTTACTAATTCTAATTTTTATTTTAATTGGATGTTCAAAAAAGAGTACGACCAAATTAAATGGAGTTTGGTATAATTTAGACTCTACTGGAAGAGAACAATATTACGAGGCACATGTAACTGACACAGGGTTTGTAGTTGTTCATCAAAGCGGAATAAGTTATATATCATCATATGAGTTTAAATCAGACACGTTAATTCAATATATAAGAGATCCCTTCTCAAACCGAAAAATAATTGACACTCTAAGGTTTGAAATTGAGCAGCATAAAGATTCATTTAAAATGGTTAATTTATTAAATAAAAAAGCTAGTTCCAATTGGACAAAAATACCAAATATAAAGCCTTTTGATTTTTACGAAAACCAATCTGTAGACAGCTTTGCATTAGGCTTCAAAAAAAGATATTTTGATAATTATGTTTCAAAATTTGTTCCTGATAATTATGTAGATTACACTATGGATTATTTTGACATTGATTGGAGTTTAAAAAAGGAATAAATCAGACACCATACAGTATTTAAAAATTTCTCCTTAAAAACTATTGCCAATTAATTTTCTTTGTCTTACTTTTAAGTTTATGACAGATGTAGAGTTAGAAAAAGAGAATGCAGCTATTGCCAAGGCTTATAAAAAGCTACTTAAAGTAAGTTATCAAACCCTTACCAAAGACGATAAAAAATTAATACGTAGTGCTTTTGATGTTGCTGTCGATGCACACAAAGACCAACGTCGTAAATCTGGCGAGGCTTACATATTTCATCCTATTGCTGTAGCAACAATTGTAGCTTCAGAAATTGGGTTGGACGCAACTTGTATTGCAGCTGCCTTACTACATGATGTGGTTGAAGACAACCCAAATTATACTCTAGACGACATTGAACGTTTATTTGGTAAAACCATAGCTAGAATTGTTGATGGACTCACCAAAATAGCATCATTAAATAAAGACATGGATGTATCTGCACAAGCAGAAAACTTCCGTAAAATGTTACTTACACTTAATGACGATGTAAGGGTTATTATTATAAAAATTGCAGACCGACTTCATAATATGCAAACTATGGAATCGATGCAACCAGACAAGCAAGTTAAAATAGCATCAGAAACCTTATACATTTATGCACCTTTAGCACATCGTATTGGTTTGTATAACATTAAAACCGAACTTGAAGATTTAGGTTTAAAATATACCGAACCTGATGTTTACAACGATATACTTAACAAAATAAAAGAAAGTAAGGAAGAGCAAGATGCTTACATTAGAGATTTCTCTAAAGTTATTGTAGACTCGCTTAACAATGAAGGTTTAAATTATGATATAAAAGGACGTCCAAAATCGATTTACTCCATTAGAAGAAAAATGCTAAAACAAGGTGTTTCTTTTGATGAAGTTTATGATAAGTTTGCGGTTAGAATTATTTACAAATCTGATTTAGCAAACGAAAAGTTTCTGGCTTGGAAAATTTATTCTATCGTTACTGATCATTTTATACCAAACCCAATTCGACTTCGCGATTGGATTTCATCACCAAAATCAACAGGTTATGAAGCCTTGCATATTACTGTAATGGGACCAAAAGGACGTTGGGTTGAAGTTCAAATTCGAAGTGAGCGCATGAACGAAATTGCCGAAAAAGGATATGCTGCGCATTATAAATACAAACAAGGTAATCAGGAAGATGCATTAGATACTTGGGTTGACAAGCTGCAAGAAGCTTTAGAAAACAACGAAATGAATGCAGTAGATTTTGTTGAGCAGTTTAAACTCAACCTCTACTCTAAAGAAATATTTGTATTCTCACCCAAAGGCGATTTAAAATCGTTACCAAAAGGTGCTACGCCTTTAGATTTTGCTTTTAGCGTTCATACCGAAGTTGGTATGAAAACTCGTGGTGCAAAAGTTAATGGTAAATTGGTTCCGCTGAGTCATGAATTACAAAGTGGTGACCAAGTTGAAATACTAACATCTGAAAATGCTAAACCTAATCAAAACTGGTTAGACTATGCTACAACTTCAAGAGCACGAAGTAAAATAAAATCGTCGTTAAAAGACGAAAAGAAACTCGTTGCTGAAGATGGTAAAGAGCTTTTACGTAGAAAACTAAAACAACTTAAAATAACCCTCGATGATAAATCTATCAACGAAATGGTGGTTTATTTTAAACTAAAAACAAGTCTCGATTTATTTTATAGAGCTGGTGTTGGTACTATTGACAATACTATGATTAAAGAGTTTGCGAACTCGCGTAGTAATGCGTTTATGAGTTACATTAAAAGTAAAATTCGTAAACCTTCAGTAGCTCCAGATATTGACAAAGATGAGATTACTGCTAAATACGATTTGCTTGTTTTTGGTAAAGAAGAAGAAAAACTCGACTATAAATTATCGGCTTGCTGTAACCCTATTCCTGGTGATGATGTATTTGGATTTTTAACCATTAATGAAGGCATAAAGGTTCATAAAAAAAATTGCCCAAATGCATTAAGTCTTCAATCCAACTATGCGTATCGTATTATGAAAGCGAAATGGATTGATTCGTCACAACAAGAGTTTGCTGCACAAATTACCTTATCTGGAATTGATAATTTAGGGTTGGTAAACAATATCACTAAAGTAATTTCTTCCAATATGCATGTTAATATGAAAAGTATTAGCTTTCAAAGTGATGATGGTGTCTTTTCAGGAAAAATAAACGTTATTGTTACCAACAATACCATGCTTAAGAAGTTAATGGACAATCTTAAAAAAATTAATGGTATAGATAAGGTGACAAGAGTTTAAAATTTGTGTAAATTTGCAACTTGAAATTATGAGTGTAAAAACAGAACATAGTAATCAGGAAATTGTAAAAAATGTATTTACAAAATTTCTTGAAGACAAAGGACATCGAAAAACACCAGAACGTTACGCTATCCTACAGGAAATCTACGATAGTGAAGAACATTTTGATATAGAATCGCTCTACATTAAAATGAAAAACAAAAACTATCGTGTTAGTCGTGCAACACTTTACAATACAATCGAATTATTATTAGAATGTGCATTGGTTCGCAAACATCAGTTTGGACAAAATCAGGCTCATTATGAAAAATCGTATTTCGATAAACAACACGACCACGTCATTCTTACAGACACTGGCGAAGTTATTGAATTTTGTGACCCACGAATTCAAACTATAAAAAAAACAATTGAAGAAGTGTTCGATATTTCAATTACAAATCACTCACTATACTTTTACGGAACAAAAAATAAACCTAATTAAATATTTACAATGGCAGTAGATTTACTACTTGGACTACAATGGGGAGACGAAGGCAAAGGAAAAATTGTTGACGTTCTTACCTCTAAATACAACATTATTGCACGTTTTCAAGGTGGCCCAAATGCAGGACACACTTTGGTTTTTAACGGAAAAAAGCATGTACTTCATACAATTCCGTCTGGAATTTTTCATGAAGGCAAAGCTAATTTAGTTGGTAATGGTGTAGTAATCGATCCTGTCATCTTTAAAAAAGAACTCGATAAGCTTGAGGAGCAAAATGTCGATTATAGAAAATCGCTTTTAATTTCTCGTAAAGCACATATCATTTTACCAACACATCGTTTATTAGATGCTGCTAGTGAAGCTTCAAAAGGAAAAGCGAAAATTGGTTCTACTCTAAAAGGAATTGGTCCAACATATATGGACAAAACTGGTAGAAATGGTATTAGAGTTGGTGATATTGAGTTAGCAGATTGGAAAGATAAATATCGTGCATTAGCTGATAAGCATGAAGCAATGATTGCATTTTACAATGTAGATGTACAGTACGATTTACAAGAATTAGAAACTGAGTTTTTTGCGTCTATAGAAACTTTAAAATCGTTACAATTTATCGATTCTGAAGAATACTTACACCAAGCTCAAAAACGTGGTGAATCTATTTTAGCAGAAGGCGCTCAAGGATCGCTTTTAGATATCGATTTTGGAACCTATCCTTTTGTAACATCATCTAACACTACAGCTGCTGGTGCTTGTACAGGTTTAGGTATTGCTCCAAACAGAATTGGTGAGGTTTTCGGAATTTTTAAAGCTTATACAACAAGAGTTGGTTCTGGACCTTTCCCTACCGAATTATTTGATGAAGCAGGAGAAACAATGGGACGAGTTGGCAACGAATTTGGTGCTACAACAGGTCGTGCACGACGTTGTGGTTGGTTAGACCTTGTTGCTTTACGTTATGCTTGTCAAGTTAATGGTGTTACGCAACTTATAATGATGAAAGGCGATGTGCTTTCAGGTTTTAAAACGCTAAAAGTATGTACATCATACAAATATAAAGGTAAAGAAATCAAACATTTACCATTTAATATAGAAGAGCAAAACGTAACTCCTATTTATACTGAAATGAAAGGTTGGCAAGCCGATTTAACAGAAATGACAGAAGCGTCGCAAATGCCAAAACCATTAGTTGAATACATAGAGTTTTTAGAAAAAGAATTAGAGATACCTATTACAATTGTTTCTGTTGGACCAGACAGAAAACAAACAATTGTAAGATAAATTATAAAAGTCCTGTTTTAATAAAACAGGACTTTACTGTTAAAACTTTTGTTAACTCATAATAATGCCTGATTAATATAGTTATTTTTGAAACAAATTAACAACACCTTGAAAGCATTACAATATCTTTTACTTCTACTATTCTGTTTGAGTTTCACTACGATTACGTTAGCTCAAAAATCAAAAAAAATACAGATAGAATACGCAGGATTTGCAAATTCTGATAGTCTTTTAGGTAAAGGAGTAACTGTATTTACAAGAGATAATTCTCAACAAGTACATTTTATACATGAAGGTATTAATATGTGGTGTGATAAAGCTGTGTATTACGAAAAAGATGATTTTATTGAAGCCTACAGCAATGTTATAATGCAACAAGGTGACACTATTAACATGAATGCTAAATATGTTGAATATAGTGGTAAAACACAATTAGCCTTTGCAAGTGGTAATGTTCTTTTACGAGAACCAAAATCTACACTATCTACAGACACATTATACTTTGACAGAACAAAACAACAAGCTTTTTACAAAAGTAGAGGTCAGGTTGTAAGAGATTCTTCTGGAACAATTACTAGCCAGATTGGTCGCTATTATATGCAAAACAAAAAGTATCAGTTTGTTAATGATGTTGTACTTGTTAACCCAGAATACACCTTAAAAACAAATCGACTCGATTTTTATACCGAAACTGGTCACGCCTTTTTATTCGGTCCATCAACTATTGTAGGAGAAGAAAGTGAAATTTATTGTGAACGTGGCTTTTATGATACCAAAAATGATACAGGCTATTTTGTAAAAAAATCTAAAATTAATTACGAAAATCGGGTTTTTGAAGGCGATAGCATGTATTTTGATAGGAAGATTAGTTTTGCGTCTGCCACAAATAACATTAAAGTAACAGATACAGTTAACAACAGTATAGTAAAAGGACATTATGCCGAAGTATGGCGAGCCAAAGATTCAGTATTTATTACTAAACGAGCTTTAGCAATTACAGTTCAAGAACGAGATTCGATTTACATGCATAGCGATACTATTATGGTTACAGGTAAACCTGAACATCGTATAACAAGAGCATATTATAACGCCAAAGTTTATAAAAGCGATTTAAGCGGTAAAGCCGACTCTATTCATGCTGACCATAAAACTGGTTTAACACGTTTAATCAATCTAGCACGTTTTTCGTCTACAGATGCATTTAGCACTAAACGAAATCCAATACTCTGGAATCTTGGTAATCAAATGACAGGAGACACAATTCACTTAATATCCAACCCAAAAACAGAACAGCTAGACTCCTTGCTCGTTTTCAATAATGCGTTTCTCATAAGTAAAGACACTTTAGGAACTGGTTTTAATCAGGTAAAAGGGCAACGATTAATTGGTTTATTTAAGGACAATAAACTAAGCACTGTAGATATTATTAAAAATGCTGAAGTTGTATATTTTTCTCGTGATGGGCAAAATGAATTAGTAGGCATTAATAAATCTAAATCTGGTAGTATACATATGGAAATTACCGAAAATAAGATTGATGAAATTCGTTTGATTAATCAAGTTGAAGGTAACTTATATCCAGAATCTAAATTTCCAGAAAACGCTCGGAAGTTAAGAGGATTTGATTGGCGAGATGAAGAACGACCACAAAGTGTTGAAGATTTATTTAAAGATGATCCTCCTTTAGAATTACCAGTTATAAAAGGATTAGATGAATATGTACCTCAGGAAGAATTTTTTGATGAAGATTTGCTACAACGTGTAGAAGCAGCAAAAAATAAAGATGCCAAAAAAGATGAAGTTAATAAAGCATCTAGAAATATTCCTGAAAACAACAATACACTACCTTTCAATAGTAATATTAGCAATAGTGGCTGGCAAAAAATTGATATTTCTATTAAACCAAATAAAGAGATAGACCCTAAAGGAAAAAAAACAGCTAAAACTGTTACTGGAACTGGAACTGGTGATGGCTATCTTAACTTTGTTGTCTTTAAAAAGTCAAAAAGTTTAGAATGGTCTTTATGGCTAAAAGGCAGTGGGACAATTAGAATTGCTATTCAGGAAAATGGAGGTGATTACACAATATATAGCACTAAAGAAATAAATCTAACAGGCGAATGGGAAAAACACACTATTGTTTCAAACCCAGAAGGTGATAGCAATTTGCCTAGATGTTTAATCTACGATATTCAATCTTCAGATACCTTTAGTATTTGGGGATCAGAATTAATCGAACTTACAAAAAAAGATAATTAATGTTATCTGAAGATTTTTTAAAATATCAAGCACAAACAACGCCACATCCTTTGGCAATGGAGATTTCTCATGCCGAAGGTTGCTATATCTATGATACTAATAATAAAGCTTATTTAGATTTTGTTGCTGGAGTTTCCGCTTGTAGTTTAGGTCATAAACATCCGAAAGTTGTTAAAGCAATTAAGCAACAATTAGACAAATATTTACACGTAATGGTTTATGGTGAATATATACAAGAACCAGCCGTTGAGCTTACTAAATTATTGGCTAAACATTTACCAGAATCGTTAGAGACCACTTACTTAACCAACTCAGGCACAGAAGCTATTGAAGGTGCTTTAAAATTAGCAAGACGAGCCACTGGAAGAAGTCAGGTAATCGCTGCAAAGCACGCATATCATGGCAATACTATGGGCTCAATGAGTGTTATGGGTTATGAAGAACGCAAACAAGCTTTCAGACCATTAGTTCCAGATATTCAATTTATCACTTTTAATAATTGTGATGATTTAAATCTAATAACAAGAAAAACTGCTGCAGTAATTTTAGAAACCATACAAGGTGGAGCTGGTTTTATTGAACCAAATCAAAACTATCTAGCTAAGGTAAGAACACGATGTGACGAGGTTGGAGCATTATTAATTTTAGATGAAATTCAACCAGGAATAGGCAGAACTGGAAAACTATTTGGGTTTGAACATTACAATTGTGTTCCAGACATATTGGTGACTGGAAAAGGACTTGGAGGCGGAATGCCAATTGGTGCATTTACAGCTTCAAAAGCCATGATGTCAACTTTAAAAGACAATCCTAAATTAGGACATATAACCACCTTTGGTGGTCATCCAGTAATTGCTGCTGCTGCACTTGCAACAGTTAAAGAGATTACTGAAAGCAAATTAATGCCTCAAGCATTAGAAAAAGAACAACTTTTTAGGCAACATTTAGTGCATCCACTAATTGAAGATATTCGTGGAAAAGGATTAATGCTTGCTGCCATTTTACCATCTGAAGACCTTGTAAATGAGGTCATTTTAAAGTGTCAAAATCAAGGATTAATTCTATTTTGGTTACTTTTTGAACCTAAAGCAATCCGAATTACGCCTCCTCTAACCATTACAAATGAGGAAATTATTAAAGGTTGTGAGTTGATTATCCAAGTTTTAGACACAATTTACCAGAAACAAAAAGCTATAAACAAAATCATATAATACTGTTTATCAGCGGTTAAAATAAATTACCTCAAGTTTAAGTTAAACTGTTAATTACTTTGTTGAAAACATTAGCGCTAAAAACTTCAATTTCATAACGATAACAGTAAATTTATTTCACGGAACAATAAAATGTGCTTATGGAGTTCAGTCAGCATGACGACAACGACAATTTTTCGCTAACCAAATTTGAATCGATGCTAAAAACAAACAATGTTTTGTTTTTCGATTCTAGTGAATTTGAAAATATCATTCAACACTATTTAGAAATTGGAAAAATTGCTTTAGCTAAAAAAGCAATTAAAATGGGATTAGAACAGCATCCAACTTCTGTAAACCTCAAACTATTTCAAGTTGAAATTTATGTACTAGAAGACAAACTGCAGCAAGCAGATAAACTACTGGATGCATTATATGTTATTGAACCTTCAAATGAAGAAATCTATATTCAAAAAGCTAGTATACTTTCAAAAAGAGATGAACATCAAAAAGCAATTGACACGTTAATGATTGCTTTAAAGCTTACTGAAAATGATGATGACGATGCCGATTTATATGCCTTAATTGGTATGGAGTATTTGTTTATGGATCAATTTGAAAACGCTAAAGATTATTTTATAAAATGTTTAGAGCTGGATATGGAAGATTATTCAGCATTATATAATATTATTTACTGTTTTGATTTCTTAAATCTAAATTCTGAAGCTATAGACTTCTTAAATCGTTATTTAGATAAAAATCCATATTGTGAAGTTGCATGGCACCAATTAGGAAGACAATACTTTTCGCTTAAAGACTTTCAAAAAGCTTTAGCCGCTTTTGAATTTGCTATAATTTCTGATGATAGTTTTGTTGGTGCATATTTAGAAAAAGGGAAAGTTTTAGAGAAGCTTAAAAAGTACGAAGAAGCTATAGAAAACTATAAAATTACACTAACCTTAGACGAGCCAACATCATTTGCTTTGTTAAGAATTGGTAATTGTCATGAAAAACTAAATCAGCATGATTTAGCATTACAGTATTATTACAAAACAGTACATGAAGATCCGCTTTTAGATAAAGGTTGGATTGCAATAACTAAGTTTTATAACAAAAAGAGAAACTATCAAAAAGCATTATTTTATATCAATAAAGCTATAAATATTGATTGTGATAATGTCATATATTGGAAATTGTATGCACAAATTAATCATCGATTAAACTTCCTTGAAGAAGCAGAAAGAGGTTACAAAAAAACCTTAGATTTGGGTAATTATGAATTATCTACATGGCTATCAAGAGCTGATATTTTAATTCGATTAGGCGAGCCTGAAGCTAGTGCATTAAACCTTATTCAAGCAGCCGAATTTTATCCTGAAACAGCTGAAATAGAATTCAGACTTGCTGGTATCTATTACACTCTTTTAGAAACAGAAAAAGGATTTTATCATCTTAAAAACGGATTATTACTAAACTCTGAGTTTGACTTTATAATTGAAGAGCTTTTTCCTTTAATAGCTTCACAAAAATCTATTCAAGATATTATTTTAAATTCTAAAAAGCAGTCGAGCTAAAAAATACATATCTTTACTTTCTTATTAAGATAAAAAAATGCAAAGACGCTTATTAGACTACGCAGTCATCTCCCTTAAAGGTGTTGCAATGGGAGCAGCAGATGCTGTTCCAGGAGTTTCTGGAGGAACCATTGCCTTTATTTCAGGTATTTATGAAGAATTAATTAAAACCATAAGTGGTGTTAATCTATCGTTATTTAAAACCTTAAAAAAAGAAGGTTTTTCAGCATTTTGGGCTCAACTTAATGGTAACTTTATTGTAGCATTATTATCTGGTATTATTATTAGCTACGTATCATTTATGCGTTTAGCTAAATATCTTATAGAAAATCACCCAATTCTTATCTGGTCATTCTTTTTTGGGCTTATTGTAGCCAGCATATTTTTTGTAGGCAAACAAATAAACAAATGGAATGCAGGTGTTGTAGTGTCAATAATTCTTGGTGCATTAGCAGCTTATTATATTACAACATTACCAACAATGGCAGATAATAACAGTTCTCTTTTTTTATTTTTTGCTGGTGCATTGGCAATTTGCGCCATGATACTTCCTGGAATTTCCGGATCGTTTATATTGGTAATTTTAGGAGCATATAAAACTTTAAGTGATGCTCTACATGATTTTGATGTAAAAAAAATTGCCGTTTTCACTTTTGGTGCCATAGTAGGTTTATTAAGTTTTAGTCATATTTTAAAATGGCTATTTAAGCATTATCATAATATAACATTAGCATTACTTACTGGCTTTATTTTTGGATCATTAAATAAAATTTGGCCTTGGAAATTGACTGATGAAGTTATAGAAAAGAGCTCTGGAAAGATTTTGGCTTTTTCTGATATAAGCGAATTAGGAACACTTTCGGTTTATCAGCAACAAATGAATGATTTTGAATCTTACAAAATGGTTTCAGAAAAAAGTATTATGGCTTTTCAATATTCTGAAATCAACGATTACATAGATCCACAAGTTTTACCAGCAATCATCTTGATGGTCGTCGGATTTTTAACTATTTTTATACTTGAAAAAATAGGCTCCAAAAAGCAATAAAATGCAAAGTACCAGAACATTTACAGACAGATTATTCTTGTTTTTTAAAGGACTTGGAATGGGAGCTGCTAATAAAGTGCCTGGTGTTTCTGGTGGTGTTGTAGCGTTTGTTGCAGGCTTTTATGAAGAGTTTATATACTCGCTTCAAAAAGTAAATAAAACGGCTTTTAAACTCTTATTTAACGGTCGTTATAAAAGTTTCTTTAATTATGTAAATGGTCGCTTTTTAGGTATTCTTTTTTTAGGAATGGTAGTGAGCTATTTTAGTGTTTCTAAAGTGCTTGATTATTTTTTAACGCATTATGAGCTATATGTTTGGAGTACTTTTTTTGGAATGATAATAGGCTCAATTTACTATATCAATAAAGATTTTAAAGATTGGAATTACAAAACAATAACTTCATTAGCAATAGGTATTATTATTGGAGTGAGTATTAGTTTTTTAGATCCTGCAAAAGAAAACGACAATCTTTGGTTTGTGTTTTTTTGTGGTATTATTAGTGTTTCGGGCATGACACTTCCAGGTTTTTCAGGCTCTTTTATACTTATACTACTTGGTAATTACGTTTTACTTTTGGTAGACTCAGTTAATGCGCTTTCTGATACATTTTATGATATAATAAGTGGTAATTTTGATTTTATTCGTAATAGTGAACGGTTGCAAATGCTTAAAGTTTTAGCTGTATTTACATTAGGCTCTGTAGTAGGATTAGTAACATTTTCACATGTAATTAGCTATATATTAAAACATTATAAAAACATAACAATATCTGCAATAATTGGTTTTATAATTGGGTCTTTAGGTGTTGTTTGGCCTTGGAAAGAAACCATCTATAAAATATCTGAGCAAGGTGAATTTTTATATGACTCTACAGGCAAAAAAATAGTTTCAAATTACACTCGATTTATTCCTGAATTAAATAGCGAAACATTTCTGGCAATTGCGTATATTGTATTAGGAATTCTAATCGTTTTAGCTTTAGAATGGTATGGACACAAAACTAGAAAAGTAAATGCCTAAGTTAGGATTGATAGGAAAAGATATTTCATATTCATTTTCAAAAGCCTATTTCACGACTAAATTTGAAAATGAAGAACTCCCATTTTTTTACGAAAATTTTGATATTAAGGATATTTCTCAATTTAAAAATGTTCTCAAAAACAACCCAGATTTACTAGGCTTAAATGTTACTATCCCTTATAAAGAACAAATAATTCCATATTTAGACAGTTTAAGCAAAAGAGCTGAAAAAATTGGAGCTGTAAATACTATAAAAATTACTTCAGACAAAACCTTAAAAGGCTATAATACTGATTATTACGGATTCAAAAAATCTATAAAACCCTTCTTGAAACCTCATCATAAAAAAGCTTTAATATTAGGAACTGGAGGCGCATCAAAAGCAATTGCATACACTTTAGAGAGATTAAATATTCAATTTGATTACGTTTCTAGAACATCAAACAAAAAAGCTAAATTCACATATGATGACCTCAACGAAACCATCATTAGTAGTTACCCTATTATAATAAATTGTACACCTATTGGCACACACCCAAAAGTAAACGAGTGCCCAAACATACCATATGATGGTATTACTAAAGACCATCTTCTTTTTGACCTTATTTACAACCCAATACAAACAAAGTTTTTAATTTGCGGAGAAATTAAAGGCGCAACTACCTGTAATGGATATTCTATGCTAGAATTTCAGGCAGAAAAAGCATGGAAAATTTGGGGAAAAGGCTAAAATAGGCTCAAAATCGACTTTCTCTTTTGTAATCTAACGTCTTGTTAGTATATTTAACTTTTTAAGTATTATACGAACCTAAACATTGAAACAAATGTCAAAGCAAGATAACCTGCAAGAAGCAGATGGAAATGAAGAAATAAATATTACAGAGCTTAATTCGGAATCTGAAACATCTGAAAACCAAAATGATGCACAAGAAGATGCTGTTGAAGAGGTTAATGAAGTAGAAAACGAAATTGAGGCAAGTGATGATTCTGCAAACGAAGAATCTGTTACAGAAGATGAAGAACCTGTTGCTGAGATAAGTGATGCTAAGCAAACTAAAGCAGATAATCATGTTGATGAAATTGATGAAGCTAATGCAGAAGACGCAGAAGACGAAGACAATACAGACAGACATAATTTAGAAGACAAGGATTATCACGCTATGTCAATGGAAAAATTGACAGAAGAGTTTGAGTGGCTTCTAAAGAACAAAAAAATTCAAACTATAAAATCTCATGTCGATGAGATAAAATCAGAATTCAACTCCAAATTTTCTGAAATTCTTGAAGAGAAAAAGGAAGAATTTTTAGCAGATGGAGGTAATGAAATAGACTTCTACTACTCTAGTCCATTAAAAAAACAATTCAATAGTTTATTTAAAGATTACAGAAACAATCTTAACGCTTATTACAAAACTTTAGAGACTAATCTTAAAGCAAATCTTGAAAAGCGTTTAGAAATTATTGAAGAAATTAAAGGCTTAATAAATGTAGAAGAAAACATTAATACTACTTATAAGCACTTTAAGGATTTACAAGAACAATGGCGTAATGCAGGACCAATTCCAAGAGACAAATACAACAATGCTTGGAATACTTACCATCATCACGTTGAAATTTTTTACGACTTTTTACATCTAAATCGCGATTTACGCGATATGGATTTTAAACATAATTTAGATCAAAAACTAAAAATTATTGAGCGTGCTGAAGAATTAGCACAAGACGATAATACAAATCGTTCTTTTAGAGAATTGCAAGTTCTACACAAAATGTGGAAAGAAGATTTAGGACCAGTTGACAGAGAACATCGTGAGGCAATTTGGGAGCGTTTTAGTAATGCAACAAAAACAATTCATGATAAGCGTCAAGCTTACTATGCTGATGTTGATAAGGCTCAAGAAGCAAATCTAGAAAAGAAAGAACTTATCATTTCTAAAATTGAAGAAATAGCAAAAGATGATGGTAATAACCATCAAGCTTGGCAGAAAAAAATAAAAGCAATTGAAGCGTTGCGAGAAGATTTCTTTAAAGCTGGAAAAGTGCCTTTAAAAGTAAACGAGGCAACTTGGGCAAAATTTAAAGCAGTTGTTAGAACATTCAATAAAAAGAAAAATAACTTTTATAAAAGTTTAAAAAAGGATCAGTATACCAATCTGCAGAAAAAATTAGATCTTATTAAAATTGCAGAGGATAATAAAGATAGTGATGACTATGAAACTGTAACGCCTTTAATGAAGAAAATCCAAAATGATTGGAAGCAAATTGGTCATGTACCAAGAAAAGACAGTGATAAAATATGGAAACAATTTAAAGCTGCCTGCAATCATTATTTTGACAAATTTCATGCCGAAAGAAAAGCTGAAAACAAGGTAGAGTTTGAAGCCTTTGATAAAAAAGCTAAACTTCTAGATAGCTTAAAAGAACTTAAACTAAGCGGAAAGGCAGAGCAAGATGTTGAAACTCTTAAACAAAAAATTGAAGAGTGGAAAAACATTGGCAATGTACCACAGAATAAACGCTTTATTGAAGGTAAATTCAATAAAACTATAGATGGATTGTTCAGCAGTTTAAAAATGGACAAAACTGAGGTTGAAATGATAAAATTTGAGAATAAACTCGATAATTTATCACAACCAGATGATACTCGTCTATTAGACAACGAACACAATTTTATTCGTAAAAAAATTGACGAAGTAAAAAGTGAAATTAATCAGTTGGAAAACAATCTTCAGTTTTTCACAAACATCGACGAAACTAACCCTTTAGTAAAAGATGTGCTTAACAATATTGAAAATCACAAAAGCAATCTTGCTCTTTGGGAAGAAAAATTTAGAAAACTTAAGGAACTGTATTAAATAATAAAATCCTATCTGCAAAAACAGATAGGATTTTACCCCTAACTAAACTAAATTTTAATCTTAACCTATACCGCTTAAAATACAATTAAGATTACCTACTTATGATAATGAAACTTAAAGTTAAAGTTTCTATATTCTATATACGTACTAAGACCTAATTTTGGATGTCGGCAATGAAAATATTTTTACACTTTTTTTGCTTCTTCCCAAAAAACATCCATTTCAGATAAGGTCATTTCAGATAAAGGTTTATTTAATTCGTTAGATTTTGATTCTAAATACTGAAATCTTTTTATGAATTTTTTATTGGTTCGCTCGAGCGCATTTTCTGGGTTTATTTTCAAAAAACGTGCATAATTAATTAAAGAAAACAGTACATCACCAAACTCACTTTCAATTTTATCTTGGTCTCCTGAGGCTACCTCTGTTTTTAACTCTTGCAACTCCTCCTCTACTTTTTCATATACCTGATGAGGCTCTTCCCAATCAAAACCTACTCCAGCTGCTTTATCTTGTATACGATTAGCTTTAACCATAGCAGGCAAGCTTTTTGGCACTCCTTGTAGCACACTAGTTTTTCCTTTCTCTTTGAGTTTTATTTGCTCCCAATTACGCTTAACATCGTCTTCATTTTCAACTTTAACATCTCCATAAATATGTGGATGACGCTCAATAAGTTTGTCACAAATACTATTACAAACATCAGCTATATCAAAGCTATTAGTTTCACTACCTATTCGTGAATAAAATACAATATGTAATAAAACGTCTCCCAACTCCTTTTTAACCTCATCTAAGTCTTTATCAAGAATAGCATCACCAAGTTCATAAACCTCTTCAATGGTTAAATGACGTAGTGTTTCCATGGTTTGCTTTTTATCCCAAGGACATTGCTCTCGCAACTCATCCATGATTATTAGCAAACGTTCAAAAGCTTTAAGTTGTTGGGTTTTGTTAGCCATAATTTTGATATCTATACCTCAAAAATACAACTAATAGTAGACCTCAAAAAGATATAAGACTATCTTTCTGTAAACAATTTATGAACTAAAATAAATGAATTTATTCTTCCTCAGAAGAAGTTTCAGTAGATGCTGCTTTTTTTGTTTCGTCCAGCGCACTTAACAAATCGTGTTGTTGTAATAAATTATACCATTGTACAATTTTTTTAATGTCGCTAGCATAAACTCTATCTTCATCATAGTCTGGCAATACCTCAAAGAAATACTCTTCTAATATATCTTTAGAATCTTTATGACTAATTGATGTTGGTTTACCTTCTTCTTTAGTTTTTATCTTTTTAAAAACTTCACGCAAAGGCAATTCTTCAGTTAAGGTGTAAACAGCAATTTCACTTAAAACACTTACGTTACTATGCGCATTTACTGTAATACGTTTTTTATCTAATAATGATTCTGCAACAAAACCGCTTCTTGTTGGTGTTACAACTTTATATAAACCTGGCTTTCCAGAAATTGATAAAATCTTATCTAAACTCATAAATTATATTTTGAAGTTGGCAAATATAAGTTTTTGCCTCACTTATGTTTGTTTTTTAACGTTTCTTTTTCATTGCAGGAAATCGCATTCTGTAATCTACATCTATATTTCCTTTAGATATATTTGCTAACCTACTTTTTATTAAACGTTTTTTTAATGTAGAAAGTTTGTCTGTAAACAAAATACCTTCAATATGATCGTATTCATGTTGAATTACTCGTGCAATTAAACCATCAAACTCTTCAGTATGTGTGTTAAAGTTTTCGTCTTGGTATTCTATTTTTATTTTAGGTTTTCTAAACACATCTTCGCGCACATCTGGAATACTTAAACAACCTTCATTAAAAGCCCACTCATCACCAGTTTCCTCTAAAATTTTAGCATTTATAAAGGTTCTTTTAAAATTTTTAAGTTGCTCTTGCTCTTCTTTAGTAAAATCTTTGTCTTCAGAAAAAGGTTCTGTATCTACTAAAAACAAACGAATTGGCAAACCTATTTGTGGTGCTGCTAAACCAACACCATAAGCACCATACATAGTCTCGTACATATTTGCTAAAAGCTCATCTAATTTTGGATAATCTTTAGAAATGTCTTCCGCTTTTTTTCTTAAAACAGCGTCACCATAAGCAACAATAGGTAAAATCATGAATTTATTTATTTTTCAGATGCAAAAATACAATACTTATTAAGAATTTTAAATGATAGTATAAAAATGTTACTCATTTAATGTTTTGATGACATATAACTTTGAAGAATAATAGTTGCGCTAATCTCATCAACTAAAGCCTTATTTTTTCGTTGATTCTTTTTTAGTCCACTATCTATCATTGTTTGAAAAGCCATTTTAGAAGTAAATCGTTCATCAACTCTAGCAATTGGAATATCTGGAATTGCTTTTTTTAACTTTTCGATAAACGAAAGAATATCTGCTTCGCTTTCAGATACTTTATTATTCATTTGTTTAGGCTCACCTATAACAAACAATTCAACCTTTTCTTTTGTTGTGTAATCTTTTAAGAATGCTAAAAGCTCTTTAGTATTAACAGTAGTTAGACCAGATGCAATTATCTGAAATTCATCAGTTACTGCAATTCCAGTGCGTTTAGTTCCGTAATCTATTGCTAATAATCTTGCCATACAGTTGCAAAGTTAGGGTTATTATAAAAGCTAACATATTTTTTAGTCTTCAATTTAATAAAATGAATTATAGAACTATCTTTGTGAAAATTAGATTTACATATGACACAACTGCAACAAATTATAGAAAATGCTTGGGAAGACAGAGCATTATTAACTGATCAAGAAACAATAAACAGCATTCGCAAAGTAATAGACTTATTAGATGAAGGTACTTTAAGAGTAGCTGAACCTACTGCAGATGGCTGGCAAGTTAATGAATGGGTAAAAAAAGCTGTTGTTTTATATTTTCCTATTCAAAAAATGGAAACTTTGGAAGCTGGTATTTTTGAATATCATGATAAAATTCCTTTAAAGCGAGGTTATGCAGAAAAGGGAATTAGAGTTGTACCTCATGCTGTAGCGCGTCATGGTGCATATATTTCAAAAGGTACAATTTTAATGCCTAGTTACGTGAATATTGGTGCTTACGTTGATGAAGGTACGATGGTAGATACTTGGGCAACTGTAGGTAGTTGTGCTCAAATTGGTAAGCATGTACATTTATCTGGTGGTGTTGGTATTGGAGGCGTTTTAGAGCCTTTACAAGCCTCTCCTGTAATTATTGAAGATGGTGCCTTTATAGGTTCGCGTTGTATTGTAGTTGAAGGCGTGCATGTTAAAAAGGAAGCTGTTTTAGGAGCTAATGTTGTATTAACAATGAGTACAAAAATTATTGATGTTACTGGAGACAAACCAATTGAAATGAAAGGTGTTGTACCTGAACGATCTGTTGTTATTCCTGGAAGTTATACTAAAAAATTTGCTGCTGGCGAGTACCAAGTACCATGTGCATTAATTATTGGTAAACGTAAAGAAAGTACTAATAAGAAAACATCTTTAAATGATGCGCTTCGTGAATATGACGTAGCTATTTAAATGAAAGTTTTTAATTTTCCACTAAAAATAAAAATATGGTTATTGATGCAGTAATTACTTGGGTAGATGGTAGTGATAAAAAATGGCAAGAAAAACTAAACAAGTATGCTAAAGTAAAGATAGATTTTAATAAGAAGAAAGAGAGCGTACGATATAATTCAATCGGAGAAATAGACATTGCAATTAAATCTATTATAAAGTTTGCTCCTTTTATTAGAACTATTTTCTTGGTAACCGACAGTCAAAAACCAGAATCTTTTAATAGTCTTAAATCTTTAGCTGAAAGCAAAAATATTAATCTAGAGTTAATAGATCATACAGTAATTTTTAAAGATTTTGAAGATTGCTTACCATGCTTTAATTCTTGTTCTATAGGAAGTATGCTGTTTAGAATTCCTAATCTATCTGAACACTTTATTGTTTTTAATGATGATACGTTTTTAATGCGAGAAACAACACCTAATGATTTTTTTATAAATAACTACACAATAATAAGAGGTGATTGGGAAGACTTTTATGAAAATAAAAAAGTGAGAAAAATATATCATTCAATATTGTCGTTTCTTGGAAAGCCGATTAAAAAAAATGCAGTCGGTTTTAAAAATTTTCAACAAAGGAGTGCTAAACTAGCTGGAACAAAAAAATATGTAAGGCGATTTCATACTCCTGTTTCAATAAGAAAATCTACATTAATAAATTTCTTTAAAGAGCATGATGTTTTAAAAGAGAATGTTAAGCATCGCTTTAGAAACGAAAATCAATTTATAGTATCATCTTTATCAGAACATTTAGAAATAAAAAATGACACTTATAATTATAGAAAAAACACGCAGTTAACTTATTTTAGATCTTATAAAAAACCTACATTGGTTAAACTTAAACTAGATAGATTTTTAAAGAACAAAAGCAAATTGTTTATGACTTTCCAAAGCCTTGAATTAGCAGATCAAAATACTATTGATTATATTCTTAATTGGATTGATAGAAGGCTTAATTAGTAAAACCGAATTAATCAATTATTACAGAATTTAAAATTCATACTATCTTTGGCAAATCTTTTATCAACTAAAATGAGTAAACTTTCTGCACTAATAATTACATATAATGAAGTTATTCATATCGATGACTTAATTGATAATTTAAATTTTGTAGACGAGATAATTTTTGTTGATTCTTTTAGTAACGATGGTACATATGAAAAGCTAAAAAATCATAATAATATTATTGTTTATCAACGTAATTTTAAAAATTTTGCAGATCAAAAAAATTATGCTTTAAGCCTTGCCAGCCATGATTGGGTACTATTTATTGATGCTGATGAAAGGCTAACAAATATTACAAAGAAAGATATTCTAAAAAAAATTAATACGCTTAATTCAAATATAGTAGCTTATTATGGTAGTTTTAAATATTATTTTAATAAAAAACCAATCCATTTTAGTGGATTCCAAACCGCTAAATCCTTTCGATTATTTAGAGTTTCAAAATGCAGATACGATACATTCAAAGAAGTTCATGAAGATTTAATAATAAATGGTCTAAGTGGAAATTTAAAAGGGAAGATAATCCATTATAGCTATAGAGATTATAATCATTATAAAGAAAAAATGAAATTATACGCTCATTTAAAAGCGAAAGCTCTTTATAAAAAAGGCAAAAAGTCATCTTTATTTGATACTAAAATAAAACCTATATATAGGTTTTTTAATCACTATATTATACGGTTAGGAATTTTAGACTGGAAAATTGGTTATTATATTTCTTCTTTAAATGCTTACGAAATAAAAGAGCGCTATAAAGAATTAGACCGGTTAAACAAATAATTATCTCCAAAAAAGAAACTTCTTCTTCAGCTCTTTTTTTCTGTTGAATTTATATTGAAACTCTTGAGTATAACTCCACATTAAGTTATACACTTTTTCAGGATCTTCGTTTAAGCATTTTGCATATTCGTCACTCATAGTTTTCACCATAGACTTATGTTCTGTTAAACGAGCAAAGTTTTTTATTCTATCTTCAAAAGTTAAAGGCGAAAATTTCATTCTGTTTAAATCTACCAAATAAAACTCATAATCATCACCAACTTTTTTTATTAAAGTATTACCAGGCGAATGGTCTAAAAAATTGACATCTAAATTATGAAGCTTAAATGTAAATCTTGTAAAGGCTCTTAAAATTGCGTCATAATCTGGATAATTAAAATCATGTATTAACTCTCTGTATGTTAAATCGTATATAAGATGCTCACTAACATAAAAACTCCTTTTAAACAAAAGTGTTGTTGTAAACTCATAATAGGCAATAGGAAAAGGTGTTTTAATACCTTTATCAATTAAAATATTTGCATATTCAAATGAGCGTTGTGCTTTACTTTTTCTTAAATGTTTATATGCTAATTGATTAAATATATTTGGCACCTTAAAAGATTTTATATTAATCTTTAAATCTCCTAAGTCAAATAGTTTAATAGTATTTCTCTTTCCGTTTACAAATTGCTCTCCTTTATCATCAAAATCAGTTATAATTTTATTCAGAGCTTGTGTATTAGACTTATATTTTTCTTGTACAATACTATTCATTAGGTATTAGCATATTAAAAAACTCATTACAACTTTAAGAGCTTTATATTATTGGCAAAATTACAATTTTTAAGCGTATAAGTCATTTTAATAATTACATCTTAAAATATTTTTAGGTTAATTTGCATATTATTAATTATGAATTAAAATGCTGCATCAAGAGATACAAAATTCACTAAAAGTTTTAAATGAAGGCGGACTCATACTATACCCAACAGATACAGTTTGGGGAATTGGCTGTGATGCTACAAATGAGGAAGCTGTAAAAAAAGTTTTTCAACTAAAACAACGAGAAGATAGCAAAGCGCTAATTTGCCTTGTTTCAGATGATAGAATGTTAAAAAAACACGTAAAAAACATTCCTGAAGCAGCATTTAGTATTCTAGACGTTACTGAAACTCCAATCACAATTATTTACGACAATCCACAGCATTTAGCGTCTAATTTAATTAGTTCAGACAACAGTATAGCCATACGCATCCCTAATGATGATTTTTGCTTTCAGTTACTTCGTCGTTTTAACAAACCAATTGTATCAACATCAGCAAATATTAGTGGCTATCCAACACCAAATTCATTTAAAGAAATATCTGAAGAGATTTTAAAAGGTGTAGACTATGTCGTAAATTTGCATCGTGATAAAGTTTGCAATAAACCATCATCAATAATTAAATTGAGTGCTAACGGAGTTGTAAAAATTATCAGGAAATAAGTACAAGTACAAAAAGCTTATGCTTTTTACTGAACTGAAAAGATGAACTACAAACAAGCCTTAAAACATCCTGTTTTTAAAATTATATCTCAATCTGCTAAAGAATTACAATTAGACAGTTATGTAATTGGTGGCTTTGTTCGCGATTTTATTTTAAAAAGAGGCACAGCAAAAGATATTGATGTAGTAGCTATTGGTAGTGGTATTGAACTTGCAAAACAAGTTGCTAAAAATCTACCAACAAAACCTAAAGTTCAGGTTTTTAAAACTTACGGAACAGCAATGCTTCGATATGATGATATTGAAATTGAGTTTGTTGGTGCGCGTAAAGAATCATATAATGAAGACAGTAGAAATCCTATTGTAGAAAATGGAACTCTTGTAGATGATCAAAACCGTCGTGATTTTACAATTAATGCATTTGCACTTAGTTTAAGCGACACAAATTTTGGCGATTTATTAGACCCTTTTAATGGTTTGCAAGATTTAGAAAACAAAATTATTCGCACACCACTAAATCCAGATATTACTTATAGCGATGACCCTTTACGAATGATGAGAGCTATACGATTTGCAACACAGCTTAATTTTAAGATTGAGAAAGAATCGTTGAATGCAATCACAAAAAATAATCACAGAATTGAGATTATTACCAATGAGCGTATTGTAGTTGAATTAAACAAAATATTAGAAAGCAAAACACCTTCTGTTGGCTTTTTGTTATTAGAACAAACTGGTTTGCTACACTACATTCTTCCTGAATTGATAGCTCTTAAAGGTATTGATGAAGTTGAAGGACAAAAACATAAAGATAACTTTTACCACACATTAGAAGTAGTCGATAATATTGCTAAACATACTGATAATGTATGGTTACGTTGGGCTGCTTTATTACATGATATTGGTAAAGCACCAACCAAAAAATTTAGTAAAAAAGTAGGTTGGACATTTCATGGTCATGAGTTTGAAGGCTCAAAAATGGTATATCAATTATTCAAGAGATTAAAAATGCCATTAAATGACAAAATGAAGTTTGTACAAAAAATGGTGTACATGAGTTCTCGTCCTATTGTTTTAGCAAATGAAGAAGTAACAGATTCGGCTGTGCGAAGATTAGTGTTTGATGCAGGCGATTATGTTGATGATTTAATGACACTTTGTGAAGCTGATATTACCACAAAAAATCCGAAGAAATTTAAGAAGTATCATAGTAATTTTCAGTTGGTTCGTCAAAAAATTCTTGAAGTTGAAGAACGCGACCATGTACGTAATTTTCAACCACCTGTTTCTGGTGAAGAAATCATGGAAACTTTCAATTTAAAACCATCTAAAGAAATTGGTATTATTAAAGAGAAAATAAAAGAAGCAATTCTTGAAGGTGATATTCCTAATGAACATGATGCTGCATTTCAATTAATGTTAAAAGAAGGTAAACGTTTAGGTTTAAAAGTTTATGAAAAAAGATAACAAAAAGGTCATTTACTGGCTACTCACTGGTTGCGTACTCATTTTTACAATGGTTGTTATTGGTGGCATTACAAGATTAACTCATTCAGGTTTATCAATTTCTAACTATAAATTAATTTCTGGCACCTTACCTCCAATGAATGAGGCAGAATGGCATGAAGCTTTTGATTTGTATAAACAATATCCAGAATATCAAAAACTAAATAACCACTTCGGATTAGAAGATTTTAAAGATATTTATTTCTGGGAATGGCTACATCGTTTTATTGGTCGTATGATTGGTTTGGTGTTCTTCATTCCGTTTTTATATTTCATAATCACAAAACAACTTACCTCTTCAACAATCAAGAAATCTCTTATTTTAATGGCTCTTGGAGCATTTCAAGGGTTTTTAGGTTGGTATATGGTAAAAAGTGGTTTGGTTGATAGACCAGATGTAAGTCATTACAGATTAGCAGCACATTTAACAACTGCGTTTTTAACCTTTGCGTACACATTTTGGGTAGCATTAGATTTAATGTTTCCAAACAAGAAAGACATTGATAAACGCTTCCGAAATTTAGTAAGAATTGGGCTAGCTGTTCTACTTCTTCAAATTATATATGGCGCTTTTGTTGCTGGATTAGATGCTGGTTTTATTCATAATCATTGGCCATTAATGAGTGAAGGTAAATTAATTCATGAAACCGTTTACACAGAACAACAACCACTATATAAAAATTTTATTGAAGGTAAAAGTGGTGTGCAATTTGTTCACAGAACACTTGCTTATATTGTAGTAATTTTCATCATTATTATTTGGTATAGAGCAAAACAAATGGTACTTACAAGTATGCAGCATAAAGTAGTCAATTCATTATTTATTCTGGTTGGCATTCAATTTTTATTGGGTGTTTTAACCCTTATTTTACAAGTACCTGTTTGGTTGGGTGTTTTACATCAAGTAGGTGCATTTTTCCTATTAGCGGCAATGACATTTACATTACATAGATTCAGTAAATAAATAAAGAAAATAGTACCTTTGCAAAATAATATATTACAATGATTTACCGATTTAGAATTATTCTCGACCACGATTCAGAAGGCGATATATTTCGCGATATAGAAATTCGTGAAACTGATTCAATGGAAGATTTGCACAACACTATTAATCAGGCTTTTGGTTTTGATGGAACAGAAATGGCATCGTTTTATGTAAGTGATGACGACTGGAATCAAGGTGAAGAAATTTCTTTATTTAATTTAAGTGATGGTAACGAGACTGTTAAATTAATGAGCGATACAGCTATTAATGAAGTGGTTTTTGAGATGCAGCCTAAACTTATTTATGTTTACGATTTTTTAAGCATGTGGACATTTTTTGTTGAACTTGCAGAAATTGTTGATGAAGCAGAAAGTGTTGATTACCCAAACCTTATTTTTGCTCATGGTCAAATACCTGATGAGGCTCCAGAAAAATTATTTGAAGCTGAAGATTTTGATGAATACAATGAGTTTGAAGACGATTTAGATATAGATGATTACGACCAATTAGACTTTGATGAAAATTGGAATTAATTAACAAACAATAAAACTAAAAGCATTCTAAAATATTAGGATGCTTTTTTTTTATCTTGTAACAAAATATAATATAGTTCGTCATACTACTAACTAATCAATCATCACATATTTTGGATACAATTCTTACAATCAATAATCTCACAAAAAAATTTGGTTATCTCACAGCTGTAAAAGATTTATCGTTTACTATCAATAAAGGTAATGTTTATGGCATTTTAGGACCCAACGGAAGTGGTAAATCAACTACTCTTGGTATAGTGCTTAATGTAGTTAACAAAACAAGTGGCGATTTTAGTTGGTTTGATGGTAACACAACCACACACGATGCCTTAAAAAAAGTTGGAGCTATTATTGAGCGCCCAAATTTTTACCCTTACATGTCTGCTTACCAAAATTTAAAATTGGTATGCAAAATAAAAGGTGTTGATTTTAGTAAAGTTGACGAAAAGCTAGAACTAGTTGGGCTTTTAGATCGAAAAGATAGTAAATTTCAAACCTACTCGTTAGGGATGAAACAACGATTAGCCATTGCATCTGCCCTATTAAACGATCCAGAAATATTAATATTAGATGAACCAACAAATGGTCTCGATCCTCAAGGGATTCATCAAATAAGAACTCTTATAAAACAAATTGCAAGTAATGGTACTACCATACTTTTAGCTTCTCACTTACTCGATGAAGTTGAAAAAGTGTGTAGCCATGTTGTTGTACTTCGTAAAGGTGAAAAATTGTATTCTGGTAGAGTAGATGAAATGATTAGTAGCCATGGTTTTTTTGAATTAAAAGCAGAAAAACAATCAGAATTAATACAAGTATTAGAAGCTGATGCTAATTTTAGTTCTGTAAAAACTGAAGGCGAGTTAATTACCGCTTTTTTAAATGAACCAATGGATGCTTCTGCATTTAACAAATTAATGTTCGACAAGGGTATTACATTATCACATCTTGTAAAACGTAAAGAAAGTCTTGAAGAGCAATTCTTAAAATTAACCAACAACCAATAGTATGCTACGATTATTAGAAATAGAATTTCACAAATTAAGATATAGTAAAGCAAGTAAAATACTAATAATAACATACTTTGTTTTATTAACATGTATTGCCCTTTTTGCTTCAATTAAGTTTGATATTGGACCCATTAAATTCCACCTTGCCGAATTAGGTATTTTTAATTTCCCTTATGTTTGGCATTTTAATACGTTTGTTGCTGGTTTACTTAAATTTTTCTTACTATTAGTCATTGTTTCAATGGTTTCTAATGAGTATAGTAACAAAACTATAAAACAAAACCTTATTGATGGTTTAAGTAAAAAAGAATTTATACTATCAAAATTTTATACAGTCATTGCTTTTTCTTTAATCTCAACGGTTTTTGTTTTTATTGTGTCTTTAATTCTTGGATTAATTTATTCAAGCTATAAAGAACCTTCAATAATATTTTCAGATTTAGAATACTTAATTGCATTTTTTATAAAACTAGTTGGTTTTTTCTCTTTTGGCCTCTTTTTAGGAGTGCTTATTAAACGATCAGCTTTTGCAGTTGCAACAATGATAGTACTGTTCTTTGTAGAGTTTATAAGCTACGCAATTGTTTCAGGCTATAATAGAGGTACAGATGTAGCAGATAATATTTATCAGTTTTTACCATTTAAGTCATTATGGAACTTAATTGACGAACCTGGTTCAAGGCTCTCAGCAGTACAAGCAGTTGCTCAACAAGTAGGTGAAGATTTAGCTTATGATTATGCAGTACATTGGTACGAAATAGCTATTGTGTTAGGTTGGACTGCTCTATTTATCTTTTTATCGTATAGATTATTAAAAAAGAGGGATTTGTAATATATTTGGTAGCTTTAGCTATCCTATGAAAAAGATTCTCTTATTTTTTATACTATGTATTAGTATTCAAACCTTTGCACAAAATGAAGCTTCTAATTGGTATTTTGGTAAAAATGCAGGCTTACGCTTTAATGCTGGTTCTGGTACTGTTACAGCTGTAACAGATGGCCAACTCAACACTTTAGAAGGTTGCACATCTATTTCAGATACAAATGGTAACTTACTATTTTATTCAGATGGAAGAACCGTTTGGAATAGTTTACATCAACCTATGGCTAATGCAAGTGAAGCATTTGGTACAGGTTTAAAAGGCGATGATTCTAGTACATCCTCTGGATTAATAGTACCAAAACCTCAAGACCCTAATTTTTATTACATTTTTACTGTAGATGAACCTCATCATTTTAACTCTTCAGCTTTTCCAAATCAAACCGATGGTGATGGAATTAATGATGGATTAACGTATTCATTAGTTGATATTAATTTAAATGGAGGATTAGGAGATGTAGACCCAGTTGAAAAAAACATACAATTAGTTACATACGATACTAATAATCCTGATCAAGTAGATTTTAAGTGCTCTGAAAAAATTACAGCTGTTAAAGCAGATGATTGTTCTTCTTTTTGGGTGATAACCCATTTTGTGGATCGTTTTTATGCGTTTAAAGTTGATATAAATGGTGTTAATACAACACCTGTTGAGTCTATTGTTGGTCCAGTTGTTCCTGTTTCAGGATACAGACGAAATGCTTTAGGATATATAAAAGCTTCGCCTGATGGAGAAAAACTAGTAGTCGCTCATTTTGGCTTTGCTACAACTTTAGGTGGCGATGCTGCTGGTGGAGTATATTTATTTGATTTTGATAATAACACAGGTGTTGTTTCTAATTCAATTGAACTTTATGGTCCTCAAAATGGGGATAGTCCATATGGTGTTGAATTTTCTTCAGAGAACAGAAAAGTATATGCAACAATAAATGCTGGTGTTTCAGGAAATGGTGCAAGTTCTGTTTTGCAATGGGATTTATTAAGTGCAGATATTCCTGCTTCGCAAGCTGTTGTGCATACTTCAAACTCGTTAAGTGCTGGAGCTTTACAATTAGGAATCAACAAAAAAATATATAGAGCTCAGGTAAATTTTAGTAACATAAATACTAGTGGCAGATTTTTAGGAGTAATTAATAATCCTGAAGCCGATGGTGCTGCTGCAAATTACAATGAAAATGGGATTCTAGTTGACGTATCTGGTACATTTCAAAACTTAAGCCGTATTGGGTTACCTCCTTTTATTCAGTCATTATTTAATACACAAATAGATATTATTCAAAACGGAATAAGCACAACAGAGCTAAAACTCTGTACTGGCGACAGCTATACTTTATCTGCTTTAGAAATCCCTGGAGCCACTTATACATGGTCTCAAGATGGAATTATTTTACCAGCAGAAACCAATTTTCAGTTATTTGTAGATACTCCTGGTTTTTATGAGGTTTTTATTGAACCTAATAATGGAGAATGCCCAATTGAAGGTGAAGCCGTTGTTGGTGTTTTTGAAATCCCTGTAGCAAACCAACCTAGTGATATGGTTAATTGTGATGCTACTACTACATCTACCTTCGATTTAACAACTCAAGATGCTCAAGTTTTAGATACTCAAGATCCTGCTATTTATAGCGTACATTATTTTACCACGCAACAAGATGCAGATGACAACACTAATGAAATTGTTGGTCCTTTTACAAACACATCAAATCCGCAAGAAATATTTGTAAGAATACATAATATTGAAAACCCTAACTGCTTTGATACTACTTCATTTTTTGTTGAAGTATTTGTTACTCCTGTTGTCACAACTTTAAATGATATTGTGGTTTGTGATGAAGATTTTAATGGTAATGCAATGGATGGTACAACTACAACAGATTTAACTGCGTTAAATGCTGAAATTTTAGGTAGTCAAGATGCATCTCTTTATACAATTACCTATCACAATTCGCAAACAGATGCAAATAGCAACAGTAACCCATTATCAAACTCTTATACTAACACAACTCCTTATACAGAAGAGATTTTTGTTCGTATAGAAAACAATGCAAATACAGATTGTTTTAGTACAGATTCGTTTATTTTAACTGTAAATGATGCTCCAATTGCTAACGATACAACAATTATTCAGTGTGATGAGGATGGTATTCCTGAAGGATACACCATTTTTAATTTAAATCAGGTTTTTGATGATATTACAGGTGGTGCAACAGACAGAAGTATTACTTATTATTTAACACAAAATAACGCTGTTAATGGTACAAACCAAATTAATGGTGATGCATTCCATAACTTTTTTAATCCGCAAACTGTTTACGCTAAAGTTGTAAATGATATTACAGGGTGTTATAATATTGCTGTTTTAACGCTTCAAGTTAGTACCACATCTGCAAACAATGCTACACTAGAAGTTTGTGATGATGATGGTACTGAAGATGGCTTTTTCAGTTTCACTCTCTCTGATGCTGATGCTACAGTTTTATTTAATTTGCCTCCTGGATTAGATTTAAGTTATTATGAGACTTATGAAAATGCATTAACTGAGCAAAATCCATTGCCAAATAATTTTACAAACACAGTAGCTTACAACCAAATTATTTATGCAAGAGTTGAAAACTCTAATGCGTGCTATGGTATTAGTGAAGTTAGATTAAGAGTGTTTAGATTACCAAACATTGAAACATCGTTTGAAACTCTGTATTGTCTTAATTCGTTTCCAGAAACAATTACTATAAATGGTGGTGTTATTGGAGATTCGCCAAGTAACTATTATTACTTATGGTCTACAGGTGAAGACACTTCAGAAATTATGGTTGATGCTCCAGGTACTTATACTGTAAGAGTTACAAATACAAATGGCTGTTTTAAGGACAGAACTGTGACTGTATTACCATCTAACATTGCTACAATTACAAATATTAACATAGTAGATGCTTCAAATAATAATACACTTACTGTTTTAGTAACAGGTGAAGGTGATTATGAATATGCAATCGATAATGAATTTGGTCCATACCAAGACAGCAATGTTTTTGAAAACGTTGCTCCTGGTTTACATACTGTTTATGTAAGAGATAAAAACGATTGTGGTATTGTAGATGAAATTGTTTCTGTTATCGGTTTTCCTAAATATTTTACACCAAATAACGATGGATTTCATGACTATTGGCAAGTGTATGGTATTACGCCTCAATTTCAAGCTGAAAGTGTAATTTACATTTTTGACAGACAAGGTAAATTATTAAAAGAATTAGACCCTTTAAGTAGAGGTTGGGACGGAACATTAAATGGATATAAGCTACCTTCTAGTGATTACTGGTTTGCAGTAACTTTAGAAGATGGTAGAGTATTTAAAAGTCATTTTACCTTAAAACGATAACCAATAATTTATGTAAATTGGTGGTTAAATTGATTGAATATGAAGTTTAACCAATTTTTTATTTGTTTATTATTATATCTACCATTTAATCTTTTTGGTCAGGATATTGAACTATATCAGCAATTTAATGGTCGATATGACTATACTGCAATTGGCAATACCTTAAATCAATTTGAAAATAATTTAGACCAAAGTTTTTGCGGCACTTTGCCATCTTCACAAGCCAATTTAAACCTGTCACCTAGTTCAACAATTGTTGCTGCTTATTTATATTGGGCTGGCTCAGGATTTGGAGACACAAATGTAAGTTTAAATGGATCTTCAATAGATGCTCAACAAACTTATACAGTTCAGTACAGTGATGCTCTTAATGGTGTTCTTACCTATTTTTCTTGTTTTGCAGACGTAACAGAACAAATAATTTCTCAAGGCAATACTACTTATGAATTATCAAATTTAGATATTTCTGAAACTCTAATTAACAATCCAGGTTACTGTAATAACAGAACAAATTTTGCTGGCTGGAGTATTTATGTGGTGTTTGAAGATAGTACTTTGCCACTTAATCAATTAAGCATTTTTCAAGGTTTAGAAATTATTGATAGAAACGTTCAGGAAAAAATAATTGTTCTCGATAATTTAAATGTCATTGATAATCAAAATGCCAAGATTGGCTTTTTGGCTTGGGAAGGTGATAACAGTCTAAATTTTGGAGAATCATTATCAATTAATGACAATATTTTATCAAATCCACCACTAAATTTGGCTGATAATGCTTTTAATGGGACGAATACATTTACCAACTCTAACACCTTTTATAATTGCGATTTAGATGTATACAACATACAAAACAATATTCAAATTGGTGATACCTCAGCAACCATAAAAATGACTACAGGTGCTTTTGATAGCAATGGTGTTTTTAGAGCAGATTTAATTATCATAAATAACATAATAACAGTTTTAAATAGCCAGTTACCAGATGCCACAATAACCATAGATGATTATGTAGTGAATTGTGGCTCATTAGAAATTGAATTAGATTATACAGTTTATAATGTTAATGCAACAGATGTTTTACCTGCAAACACACCTATTGCCTTTTATGCAGACAACCTTTTAATTGGTCAAACTACAACCCAAAATAGTATTGCAATTGGTGAATCAGAAAATGGAACAATTACACTTAGCATTCCTAATTTTTTAGAAGATGACTTTCTCTTAACAGTTATTGTAGATGATGATGGATTCAATAACGGATTTGTAACAGAAATTAATGAAGATAATAATTTAGCTGAAAGCCAAATTGAGCTACTAACTATTCCTCCAATTCAAATACTACCATCTGCTGTAAGTTGTGATGAAGGTTTTAACTCAGCAGTTTTTAATCTCACAACTATTTTTTTTGAAGTTGTAGATACTTCAGCAGCTATAACATTTTATACCAGTATTGAAGATTTAGAGCAAAACGAAAATGAAATTCTAAATCCTGATAGCTATTCAAACACAACAAACCCTCAAACTATTTACGTAAAAGTAGCTACACCTCCATGCTATGAAATTTATCAGTTTGATATTCTGGTTGAAAACTGTCCGCCTTATATACCTGAAGGGTTTTCACCAAATGACGATGGTTATAATGATTGGTTTAATATTCAAGGTTTATATGATATTTTCGAACAACATGAGCTATTAATTTATAATCGTTTAGGCACCTTAATTTTTGAAGGTAATAATAGTAAACCATGGGATGGAAAAGCTAATAAAGGCTTAAACAACTTAGGCAAATTATTACCTGTTGGCACGTATTACTATATCCTTAATTTAAACGACCCAAACTATAAATCTCTGCAAGGTTGGGTGTATATGAATTACTAAATGTTAATATTTAGTGTATTTCATCGTATTATTTTGCGTTTCATCTAATTTTAACATATTTTTCGACCTTAACTAAATGATTCATGACCATTGCGCTCCAAATCGTGTGTGTTTGTGACTAAAAACTTAACCTATTTAGTATGAAAAAGTTCCAAGTTTCCCTCCTTGTATTTGCATGCTTTTTGTGCAACCTTACATTTTCGCAACAAATTACTATAGACAATAGTTTTACTGCACAACAACTTATAGAAAATAATTTAGTTCAAGGTTGTGTTGAAACATCAAACATAACTTCGCAAGTCAATGGCTCGGTTAATGGATTTTCAAGTTTTGGTTATTTTGAAAGAGGAGCTTCAAACTTTCCATTTGCAAACGGAATTATGTTATCTACAGGAAATGCAATTTCTGGTGGAAATGGTCAAAACAATGCGGTTTTAAATGAAGGTCAACCCGATTGGCTTACAGATCCTGATTTAGAAACTGCACTAGGTATATCAAATACTTTAAATGCCACATCAATAGAGTTCGATTTTATTTCTATTTCTAATCAGTTACAATTTAATTACATTCTTGCATCAGAAGAATACTTTGGAGATTTCCCTTGTGAGTATTCCGACGGATTTGCATTTTTAATAAAAGAAGCTGGCACTAGTGATCCTTATGTTAATATTGCTGTAATACCAGGAACCTCAACACCTGTTAATACTAATACAATTCACGATGAAATTGTAGGTTTTTGTAGTGCTTCAAACGCACAATATTTTGAAGGTTACAATTTAGGAGCTACCAATTATAATGGTCGTACAACTGTTATGACTGCTACTGCAACTATTACACCTAATGTACAATACCATATAAAACTTATTATTGCCGACCAAACAGATAAAAATTACGATTCTGCTGTATTTATTGAAGGAAACAGTTTTAATGCAACTGTAGATTTAGGTGATGATATTACAACATGTGCAGACACTATTTTGCTTGATGGTGATATTCAAAACCCACAAGCAACCTACTCTTGGTATTTAAACTCTATTTTAATTCCTGGAGAAACACAGTCTACATTATCTGTAACACAATCTGGTGATTATACAGTAATGATAGATATTCCTTTTTCAAATACTAGTTGTATAATTGAAGATACTGTAACAATTGCGCTTAGTTCAACCCAAACTGCTGCTCCTATAAGTGATTATGAAATTTGTGATGATACAAGTGCAGATGAAATTGAAACTTTCGATTTAAGTACAAAAGATAGCGAAGTACTAGCTTCAGTACCTCCTTCAACATATACCATATCATATCACTTAACTAATGCAGATGCTCAAAGCAATAGTAACGCAATAGCATCTCCAATTCAAAACACTTCAAATCCGCAAACCATTTATGTAAGAATTGAAGATACAACAAGTGGATGTTTAGCATATTCTACTTTTAATTTGATAGTTAACCCAATGCCAAATATTACAGACCCAACAGAACTTTTGGTTTGTGATGATGTGACTTCAGATGGTGTTACTCAAATAGATTTAACCGAGAAAGATGATGAAATTACAGGAGGACAAGCTAACCTTGTAGTGTCTTATCATTATACACAAGCAGATGCAGATTCTGGTGCTAATGCTATACCAATGCCTTATGTAAACACAAATCCGTCTGAACAAGTATTTGTTAGAGTCATCAACTCTCAAACAGGATGTGTTAGTACAACAACTTTAGATATCACTGTTTTAAATAACCCAGTTATAAATACTGGACCACATTATATTGATGCTTGTGATTCCGATCATGATGGGTTTGCTACCTTCGATTTAACAACAATTATAGATGATGTTTTACAAGGATTAACAGGAGTTTCAGTAACTTTTCATGAAACCTATAACGATGCTGTTTCAGGAGATAATCCAATTGCAGATGAAACTAACTATGATAATATTGTTGCAAACGAACAGACCATTTATATTCGTGTTGTAGATGATTCAACAGGTTGTGCTTCGGTTACTGCTATAGAAATACATTCAAATTTACTTTTAACTGGAACAGTAATACAGGATTTTTCATTATGTGACAATGCAAATGATGGTACTGAAGAGTTTGACTTAAACAATATTGCACAAGTTATTATTAATGGTTTACCTGATGTAACTGTAACATTTTATGAAACACTAAACGACCAAACTAATCAAACTAATGCATTAGACCCTTTTGTGCCTTATACACCTTCATCATATCCACAAACACTATACATTACATTAAATAGTCCTACTTGTGAAGAGGTATCAGAAATTCAACTCATCTTATATCCAATTACTGAATTCCCAACTATTGGCACAGTAGATTATTGCGATACAGATCAAGATGGTTTTACATTTATAGACTTACATAGTTTTGATAGCCAAATAACAAGCGGTCAAACAGACTATTCAGTAACCTATTTTGAAACACAAGCTGATGCAGATGCTGATACAAATCAGTTACCAGCATTTTATACAAACACTTCTAATCCTCAAACATTTTATATTAGAGTTAGATCTAATGTTACAGGCTGTGCTGATGTTAGTTCTTTTGAAATACAAGTACTACCTGCTCCTCTTACCTCACAACCTACAGATATTGTAATCTGTGATGATGACCAAGATGGTTTTTTTGTAGTAGATTTAACTCAAAAAATAAGTGAATTAGTAACAGATACTACAGATAGAGATATTACTTTTTATAATTCACAAGCTGATGCAGATACTGCAACAAATGCAATTACAAATACAACAACATATAACGCAAACACTCAAACTGTTTATGTAAGAGTTGTTAATACCGTTTCTGGTTGTTACTCAACTGAAAGTTTTCAAATTATAGTAAATACACTTCCTGTTTTTACCAATATTAGCAATTACAAGATTTGTGAAAATGCTAGCGATGGCATTGGAGATTTTATCTTTTCTAATAAAGATACTGAAATATTAAACGGACAGCCAGGAAAACAAACTTTATATTTTATTAGTCAAGCTGATGCTGATAACAGAACAAATATTATTGATAAAAACGTAGCATATCAAAACATATCTAATCCACAAACCATCTATGTAAGAGTTGAAAACCTTACTGATGTAGACTGTTATGGAACTTCAAGTTTTATAATTGAAGTTGGATCTAATCCAGAGTTTAATGAACCAAGCGATTGGTCTGTTTGTGACGATATTGCAAATGACGGAAGCGAAGTTTTTGATTTAAATGAAAAAATAACCGAAATTTCACAAGGCATAAATGACACATTAGATATTACATTCCATATAACACAAGCTGATGCAGACAATGGTACAAATGCACTTCCGTTACAATATGCAAATACTGTAAATCCACAGGAAATATATGTTAGAATAGATAACGGAACTATTTGTATATCTACTACAAGTTTTATACTAAGTGTTATACAATCGCCAACAGTTAACACACCTGAACCTTTAGTAATGTGTGATAATGATAGCGATGGCAGTGTAACATTTGATTTAACCGTTTCAGAATTTGAAATTTTTGATGTTCGACAAAACAACATCACTGTATCTTATTTTGAAACTTTAGCAGATTTAGATGCCAATACCAACCCAATTCAAACACCTACTGCATATAATAATATTACCAATCCTCAAACAGTATATGTAAAAGTTACAAATACTATTTCTAATTGCTATGTAGCTGTCCCACTTGAATTAATTGTTAACCTTCCTCCTGCAATAAATAACTTTGGAAGTGTTGATATTTGTGATAATGAAACAGATTTTTATGATTTAACTGAAGTAAATTCACTAATAGTAAATTCTACTACAAATACAAACATTACATATTACACTAATGCAACAGATGCTTTTGATGGTACAAATGCCATTAGTACAAACTATACATACCAAACCAATAGCGATACAATTCATATAAGAATTGAAAACGCAACAACATTTTGTTTTACAACTTATGCTTTTCAATTAATTGTAAACCCTTTACCAATTGCAAATACACCTTCTGATTTAGAAGATTGTGATGATGATTTTGATGGGCTTTTAGATTTCAATTTAACACAACAAAACACGACAATACTTGGTGGTCAAAGTGCATCTAGCTATTCAGTAACTTATCATAGCTCTCAAACTGATGCAAATTCAGGATTAAATGCTCTACCAAATGTATATGCTGCTTCTAATAACGAAACAATTTATGCAAGAGTTGAAAATAATACTACAGGATGCTATAATACATCTCAATTTACAACAATAGTAAATCCAAGACCTGTTGTTGATATACCTGACCAAGTAATCTGTTTAGACAATTTACCATTACATGTTAGTGCAAATACAAACAATGCTGGAGACACTTATTTGTGGTCAACCAACGAAACAACACCAGAAATTGAAATAACTGTTGTTGGTACATATTGGGCAACTGTAACGACGCCTTTTGGTTGTCAGACTACACAAGTATTTAATGTTACTGTATCTGAACAAGCAACAATAGAATTTACTGAAACTATTGATTTCTCAGACCCAAATAATATAACAGTTACAATAAGTGGTATTGGAAACTACTTATATCAATTAGATGATAATGAGCCTCAAGAGTCTAATGTATTTGAAAATGTTGGTATTGGATATCACACAATTACAATTATTGATTTAAATGGATGTTCTGAAGTAACTAAAGAAGTTGTTGTGATTGATTTTCCTAAATTCATGACACCAAATCAAGATGGATATTTTGATACTTGGCATATCACAGGTGTTGAAAACTTACCAGGAACTGTTATTTATATATTTGATAGATATGGCAAGCAATTACACTATTTAACATCAACATCAAGTGGTTGGGACGGAACTTATAATGGTGAACTAATGCCATCGAGTGATTATTGGTTTGTAGCCGATGTAAAAGGTGGTGGATATGAGTTTCAGGCTAAAGGGCATTTTGCGTTGAAGAGATAGGTTTTTCACTTTCAATCTTAACATTTTATTGAAGTAGAACATTAAGAAGTATGTGTATCTTTACAGTCGCAAAAATTGTAAATGAAACGCATACTTTTTACTATAGGTCTCTTACTTCCATTAACCATGTTTACTCAAAACATTGTTGTAGACAGTCAGACATATACACCACAACAGTTAGTAGAAAACATTCTTATAAACAGCAGCTGTATAGATAATGTGGTTGTAACAAATGTTGTTGGTGGAAACTTTGGTGGAGCAACTCAAAGCTATGGTTATTTTGATGCTAACGGAAGTAATTTCCCTTTTCAAAGTGGAATTGTACTAAGTACAGGTCGTTTAACAAATGTTCCAGGACCTAACACATCATTAAGCGACGACAATGCAGGAGGCTGGATAGGAGACAATGACCTCGAAGCTGCTCTAAACGAAAATAACACCATCAATGCAACAATTTTAGAATTCGACTTTACATCAGTAGCATCACAAATTAGTTTTCGATATATTTTTGCCTCTGAAGAATATCAAGAAGGCAATCCTAATACGTGTCAGTATTCTGACTTGTTTGGGTTTTTAATTCGTCCTGTTGGTGACCAACAATATACAAATATTGCATTGGTGCCCAATACGCAAACACCTGTAAAAGTAACAACTGTTCATCCAGATATTCCTGGTGGTTGTCCTGCAATTAACGAAGCTTATTTTGGTAGTTGGAATGGCTCTGTGTCTCCTATTAATTTTAATGGCCAAACAAAAATATTAACAGCCACAGCAGATGTGATACCTAATCAAACTTACCATGTAAAATTAGTTATTGCTGATGAGCAAAATTATCGCTACGATTCTGCTGTGTTTTTAGAAGCTGGTAGCTTTCAATTATCAACCGATTTAGGTCCAGACTTATTAGTTTCAACAAATAATGCACTTTGTCAGAATGATTCATTACAGATAGATGCTACCCAAGCAAATGCAACTAGTTATAAATGGTTTAAAGATGGTGTTGAGTTACTTACAGAAGTTAATTCAACTCTATCTCTTACAGATGCAGGAGTATATAATGTAGAAGTTACACTAAATAATAGCTGTGTGTCTTATGGTGAAATTACTATAGAATATTATCCAGATATAAATGCCATAAATACATCCATAACAGAATGCGACCTCAACCAAGATGGTATAACGTATTTTAACTTGTATGATGCTGAACAAACCATTACTAATGGTAGTAATGTGTTATTTATTCCTAATTTTTTTGAAGATATAAATGACGCAAATCAAAATACTAATCCAATAGCAACACCAAATAGTTTTCAAAACACCTATGTGTCACAAATTGTTTATGCACGAGTTGAAAATCAAGATGGTTGTTTCAGCATTGCTGAAGTACAATTAAATACCTCAATGAATACTGTAACAATAGCGCCTCAATTTGCATGTGATGATAATCCAATTGACGGATTTACATTATTCAACTTAAATGATATTACTGCAACGTTTCAAAATCAAATTCCAGCAGGAGCAGTTGCAACCTATTTTGAAACAGAGCAAGAAGCATTAGATAATGTAAATAGTTTGAGTTCTCCATACCAGAACACTACTCAAAATTCTCAAACCTTATATGTACTCATATCTAGCAATAATGAATGTTATGCTATATCTACTGTACAACTAAATGTGCTTTACACTCCTGTTTTGTTAGATGATGAAACTGTATTTTATTGCTTAAACTCTTATCCAGAAACCATTAGAGTTTATGGTGGCGTTCAAAACGATTCACCAAGTAATTATTACTACGAATGGTTATACAATGGCACTACTACATCTGTAAATACATCTTTTAACGATGTAAATGAAGCTGGTGTATATACAGTAATAGTAACAGACCCAAACGGTTGTAATGCATCAAGAACAATAACTGTAACAGCATCAAATATTGCAACAATAGATAATGTTATTGTTGAAGAAGGCACCTTTAATAATACAGTAACAATACAAGTTTCTGGAGAAGGGTTTTATGATTATGCTTTAGATAATGCCAACGGATTTTATCAAGAAAGCAATACATTTACTAATGTGTTACCTGGTTTTCATACAGTTTATGTAAGAGACAGAAATGGTTGTGGTATTGTTGAGAAATTAATATCTGTATTAGGTTTTCCAAAATATTTCACACCAAATGGAGACTCAATTCATGATACTTGGAAAGTTTATGGTGTAAATGCACAATTTAATCAAGGTATTGATATAAAAATTTTCGACCGTTATGGAAAGTTTATAACACAACAAAATAACTTGACTGCAGGATGGGATGGCACGCTAAATGGCTATAATTTACCAAGTGATGATTATTGGTTTTTGGTTACACTTGCAGATGGCAGAACGTACAAAGGTCATTTTGCATTGGTAAGGTAATTATGTAATTTTAGACAATGAAGTTTAAAGTCAAATCAGAATTTAGCCCAACAGGAGACCAACCTCAAGCCATTAAGCAATTAGCAACTGGTATTGAGGCTGGCGAAAAGTACCAAACCTTACTTGGTGTTACTGGTTCTGGTAAAACTTTTACCGTTGCAAATGTTATTGAAGAAGTGCAACGACCAACTTTGGTTTTAGCACATAACAAAACCCTTGCTGCACAATTATACTCTGAGTTCAAACAATTCTTCCCTGAAAATGCAGTAGAGTACTTTGTGTCTTATTATGATTATTATCAACCAGAAGCATATATTCCTGTTTCTGGCGTTTATATAGAAAAAGATTTATCTATCAATGAAGAGATTGAGAAAATGCGATTAAGCACTACCTCTTCTCTACTCTCTGGTCGTCGTGATGTCATTGTGGTAGCATCTGTATCTTGTTTATATGGTATAGGTAATCCTGTGGAGTTTCAAAAAAACGTTATTTCTTTAGAGAAAGATCAAATCATTTCTCGTACACAATTATTACATCAACTTGTTCAAAGTTTATATTCTCGTACCGAAGCCGATTTTAATAACGGAAATTTCAGAATTAAAGGTGATACAGTAGATATTTTTCCAGGTTATGCGGACCATGCCTTTAGAATTCACTTTTTTGGTGACGAAATTGAAGACATGGAAGCCTTTAATGCTCAAACTAATGAAGTTATCGAGACATATGACAAACTCACAATTTATCCAGCAAATATGTTTGTGACTTCACCTGAAGTTTTGCAAGGTGCAATTAGAGATATTCAGGATGATTTAATGAAACAACACGATTATTTTAAAGAAATTGGCAAACACCTTGAAGCTAAACGTTTAAAAGAACGTACAGAGTTTGACCTAGAAATGATTAGAGAATTAGGTTACTGTTCTGGTATTGAAAACTATTCTAGGTATTTAGACGGACGAGCACCAGGTACACGACCATTCTGTTTACTAGATTACTTCCCAAATGACTTTTTAATGGTTGTAGATGAAAGCCATGTTACTATTTCACAAGTACATGCTATGTATGGTGGAGACAGAAGTCGTAAAGAGAATTTAGTGGAATATGGTTTTCGGTTACCAGCAGCTATGGATAATCGACCTTTAAAATTTGAAGAGTTTGAAGCACTCCAAAATCAAGTTATTTATGTAAGTGCTACTCCAGCAGATTACGAATTACAAAAAACTGATGGTGTTTATGTTGAGCAAGTTATTAGACCAACAGGTTTACTTGACCCAATTATTGAAGTACGACCAAGCTTGAATCAGATTGATGATTTAATTGATGAAATTCAGCAACGTGTTGAAAAAGACGAACGCACTTTAGTGACAACACTTACAAAACGTATGGCTGAAGAGCTCACTAAATATTTAGATAGAATTCAAATTCGTGTTCGTTATATCCATAGTGATGTTGATACTTTAGAGCGTGTTGAGATTATGCAAGATTTACGAAAAGGACTATTTGATGTTTTAGTTGGTGTAAACCTACTTCGTGAAGGGTTAGATTTACCTGAAGTGTCTTTAGTTGCTATTTTAGATGCTGATAAAGAAGGATTTTTACGTTCTGCACGTTCATTAACACAAACCGTTGGTAGAGCTGCTAGAAACCTTAACGGAAAAGCGATTATGTATGCTGATAAGATTACTAATAGTATGCAAAAAACTATTGATGAAACTAACTACAGACGCGAAAAACAAATTGCTTACAACACCAAACATGGCTTAATTCCGAAAGCATTGAATAAAAGTTTAGACAATGCTTTGTCTAAAAACTCTGTAAGTACATATCGTTATGAACTTGATGCACAAATAGCTGCAGAACCAGAAAGCCAATATCTTACCAAAAGTCAATTGGAAAAGAAAATACGAGAAAAACGAAAATATATGGAAGAGGCTGCTAAAGCATTAGACTTTATGCAAGCTGCTAAATTTAGAGATGAAATAAAAAACTATCAGGATAAATTAGAGAAACTAAAAATCTAATTATACTGTACTTTAAATATTTCAATTAAAAAGTCTGGTGGAACAATTTTATTAGGAAAACTTTCCATCACATCTAATACTCTATTAATAGATTCGTGACTTAAACCCATTCTTAGACCAAAGTTGTGAAGTTTCACAAGTTCTTTTTCACTAATATCCTTATCTAAGTTCATTAGTAAAACTAAACGATGAAATTGTACTATACGTTCACTATGAGATTTTAAGTGTACATAAGTAACTGGATACTTAAACAAATAATCGAAATCTTCTTGAGAAATTTCTAATTGCCTGGCTACACCTAATAGAAATTTATATTCAATGGATTTTATATTTGTATCTGTCTGCGCGAAAGCTATCATCTCTGACAGCAAACTCAATTTTTCAACTCTATTTATCATACCTGAGGGAGTATTTATTCAACATTATAAAGTTAATTGTATTAGAAATATTATTGTCGTTGATATATTGTAACTTGTCGAAAAATAATATGTACTTAATCGGAAATATTTTAATTTGGTCATATCTTATCTCTTAAAAATCATGTATTTAAGACACTTTTTATTGCTTTTTTTAAGCTTTATTTCTATAAATATTTTCTCACAAACAACTGCATCACAACAAGTTAGCGCTTTTACAATTGAAGCACCTCAATTAAATACTGAAAAGAAAATTTGGGTGTATTTACCAAAAAATTATAAAAATTCTGAAAAAGCGTATTCTGTCATTTATATGCATGATGCTCAAAACTTGTTTGATATGCATTCATCTTATGCAGGAGAATGGAAAATTGACGAGTATTTAGATACCTTAAGTAAAAATGAATCTATTATTATTGGCATTGAGCATGGCAACGAAAAAAGAATAGAAGAACTTACACCTTATGTGCATGAAAAATATGGTGGAGGAAAAGGCGATCTATATCTCGATTTTATAATTAGTACACTAAAACCAGAAATAGACTCTTCATACAGAACATTAACTGACGCAAAACATACTACTATTTTCGGTTCATCTCTTGGAGGTTTATTATCATTTTATGCTGCTATAAAATATCCAGAAGTTTTTGGAAATGCTGGAGTATTTTCGCCTTCATTTTGGTATAGTGATAAGATTTATGATTTAGTTTCTAATGCTGAATTGAGTTCAACATCAAAATTTTATTTTATGGTTGGTACAGATGAAGATGAAACTATGGTTTCTAATCAAAAAAAGATGGTAACACTTTTAAAGCATAAAGGTGTTAAAAACAAAAACATAAAAAATATTATTATTGAAGGAGGCCAACATAACGAAGGTCTTTGGAGCAATAATTTTCCTGCAGCTTATCAATGGTTATATAATAAATAAAACAAAGCTTCATAAACTATAACTATTATTAATTGTAGCTTTGCGTTATATTAAAATAGATTTTTAATGACTAATAATGATATATTTAAAAAACTACGCGTAGCACTAAAGCTTCGTGATGATGATATTGTAAAAATATTAGCTTTGGTAGATTTCAGAATTTCTAAAAGTGAACTTGGAGCTTTTTTTAGAAAAGAAGACCACCCAAAATATATGGAATGTGGAGACCAAGTGTTACGCAACTTTCTTAATGGACTTGTAATTCATTTACGAGGACCTATGCCTAAAAAAGAAGACACAAACAAATTAAAACAAAAAAAGAGCAACGAATAACGTTGCTCTTTTTTTATATATGTTTTTTAAACTATTTAGATAAAACAGCTTGTACTTTATCAGCAGCTTCTTGAAACTCTGTAGCACTCATAACATCTAAACCAGAATTGTCAATTAATTCTTTTGCGATGTCAGCATTTGTTCCTTGTAAACGCACAATAATTGGCACATTAATAGTTCCCATGTTTTTGTAAGCGTCAATAACACCTTGTGCAACTCTGTCGCAACGTACAATACCTCCAAAAATGTTAATCAAGATAGCTTTTACAGCAGGATCTTTTAATATAATTTTAAATGCAGCTTCAACACGAGCAGCATCTGCAGTACCACCAACATCTAAAAAGTTAGCTGGTTCACCACCTGCTTGCTTAATTAAATCCATTGTTGCCATTGCTAATCCAGCTCCATTAACCATACAACCAACGTTTCCGTCAAGGTCAACATAATTTAATCCTACAGCTTTTGCTTCAACTTCAATTGCATTCTCTTCACGTATATCACGCAAATCCATATAATCTTTATGTCTGAATAATGCATTATCGTCAATAGTAACTTTAGCATCTACAGCCATAATTTTATCATCACTTGTTTTTAAAACAGGATTGATTTCAAATAAAGAGGCATCAGATTTTACATAAGCAGTATATAACGAAGCAACAAACTTTGTCATTTCTTTAAATGCATTACCACTTAACCCTAAGTTAAAAGCAATACGTCTAGCTTGAAAAGGCATCAATCCAACTGATGGGTCAATTTCTTCTGTAAATATTAAATGTGGTGTTTCTTCAGCAACAGTTTCAATATCCATTCCTCCTTCTGTAGAATACATAATCATATTACGACCAGTACCACGATTTAAAAGAACAGACATATAGAATTCACTCGTTTCACTAGCTCCAGGATAATAAACGTCTTCAGCAACCAAAACTTGATGTACCTTTTTACCCTCTTTAGATGTTTGAGGTGTAATCAAATTCATTCCTATAATTTTTCCAGCAATGTCTTCAACTTCCTGAAGGTTTTTAGCTAGCTTTACTCCTCCACCTTTTCCGCGTCCTCCAGCATGAATTTGTGCTTTTATGACATGCCAACCTGTTCCAGTTTCAGCAGTTAATTGCTTTGCAGCAGCAACAGCTTCGTTAGCATTTTGAGCAACAATACCTCTTTGGATACGTACACCAAAACTGCTTAAAATTTCTTTTCCTTGATATTCGTGTAAATTCATCTTAAATTATCTGTTTATCGTTCCCTTAAGAAGGAAATCGCTTTAATTTATTGCAGCACAAAAGTAATCATACTAACTGTTTTAACCAATATTTTTTAGTATAGATTTAAAGTCTTCTTATTTTATTAAAAATTGTCTTATAAATATTTGATTGTAATTCTCTTTTACAGAAAAAAAATATTAATCTTTTAATCGTTTTATTACTGAAAAAGCTTTGTCTACCAAATGGTCTTCAACTAATATTGTAAACTCGTTTGTAGTAGATATTACCTCATATAAGGTTACGTTTTCCCATGCTAAACGCTTAAATATCTGATAATATAATCCAGTAATTTTTGAATTTCCTTTTGGTAAATTAACACTAATTGCAGATAATTTATCTTGCAATCCTGTTTGTGTTTCATTTTTAAAAGCTTTTAAAACAGTTTCTTTCTCTAAACTGGAAATGACAATATTAGTTTCAAATATTCCACGAGTAAATGCATAAAATATTTGATGATTGTCACTGATTTTTTCTAAAACCTGAGAATGACTATGTATTAATGTTTTGGAGTTTTCAAAAGTGAAATCACTTAAATTAGACCGAACTGTAATATCGCCTAAATTTTTAAATACCTTTTTTGAACGTATAGTATTACTAATATTTATAGGTTGATTGTAGCGTCTTAATGCCATCATAATTGCACCTTCTTTTACAGGTTTTTTTAACATTATAGATATTGGTTTATTTAAATCTTTAGCTAATGCAGAAAAATTTATTATCTGCCTTGATAAACCTTCTTCTAAAAATGGGCTTGACATTACAATTTCTTGTACACAGGATGCAATTGTTTTCAATTTGTTAATTATTTAACATTATGTTCAAAATTAGTAAAATATTTTTAATTATAAGATTATATAAAGTATTCCATCTACTTTCGCTTCAAAAATGAATCTAATTTTTAACTTAGTATAATGGATACAAACAACTTATTAAAAATTGCAAAGGACTATGGCAGCCCTGTTTACGTTTACAATTCTGAAAAAATTGTAGCTCAATATAAACGTTTAACGTCTGCATTTAATAAGGTGAAAAGTTTAAAAATTAATTATGCGGTCAAGGCATTATCAAACATATCTGTGCTAAAACTATTCAACACCTTAGGCTCTGGACTTGATACAGTTTCTATTCAAGAAGTCAAATTAGGCTTAGCAGCAGGTTTTTTGCCTGAACAAATAATATACACTCCAAATGGTGTTTCTCTTGAAGAAATTGAAATGGCGGCAGAACTTGGTGTTCAAATAAATATTGACAACTTATCTATTTTAGAACAGTTTGGCACTCGTCATCCTAAAACACCAGTTTGCATTCGTATAAACCCTCATGTTATGGCTGGTGGAAACACTAATATTTCTGTTGGACATATTGATAGCAAATTCGGAATTTCTATTCATCAATTACCACATTTATTCAGGATTGTTGACAATACAAAAATGAATATTAATGGAATACACATGCATACAGGAAGTGATATTTTAGATATTGATGTGTTTTTATATGCAAGTGAAATATTATTTGATACTGCTAAACATTTTAAAGATTTAGAATTTATTGATTTTGGTTCTGGTTTTAAAGTGCCTTATAAAGAAGGTGATATTGAAACAAATATTGAAGAACTAGGCAAAAAACTTTCTAAAAGATTTAATGAGTTTTGTAAAGAATACGGAAGAGATCTAACACTTGCTTTTGAGCCAGGTAAATTTTTAGTGAGTGAAGCTGGTATGTTTTTAACCAAAGTAAATGTGGTTAAACAAACAACATCTACAGTTTTTGCCCAAGTAGATTCAGGTTTTAATCACTTAATAAGACCAATGCTTTATGGCTCTCAACATGATATTATTAATATTTCTAATCCAAAAGGCAGAGAGCGTTTTTATTCGGTTGTTGGTTATATCTGTGAGACCGATACATTTGCCAACAACAGACGTATTAATGAAATAAGAGAAGGTGATATGTTAACATTTAAAAACGCTGGAGCTTATTGCTTTACAATGTCTAGTAACTATAATTCTAGGTATAGACCTGCTGAAGTTTTATGGCACAATAATGAAGCTCATTTAATAAGAAAACGAGAAACTTTTGACGATATCCTAAAAAATCAAATAGAAATACAATTTTAACTTTATAAAAAAGCATCATTTTTAAATGGTGCTTTTTTTTTTATCTTTAGTTTTCTAAAAAATTTGAGTCATGAGCAATTTAACTTGGACTGAATTCACGAAAAAAATTCATATCAACACGAGTATGGAAAAGTTATATTGGTGTTGGGCTACTAAAAATGGTATTACTTCATGGTTTTTAAAAGATGCTAAATATTTAAGAAATGGAAAACCAATAGCTGATGATGTGTTTTTAAATAGTGACGATACTTACACTTGGTTTTGGTATAATTGGGATGGTAAAGAAGACGGTAAAATTCTTGATGCTAATGGCGTCAATCACCTTCGGTTTACATTTGCAGGTAAATGTGAGGTTGATATCACTATGGAACAACGAGAAAATACTATTCTATTATCCTTAAAACAGTCAAAAATTCCTCTAGACGAAAAAAGCAAATTACAAATTTTTTATGGGTGCAGTAATGGTTGGACCTTCTGGCTTACAAACCTAAAAGCTTATTTGGAACATGATATTTTACTAAACGAAACTAATATCAATTTAAAAGGTTTTGATTTAGCTGGATACGAATTTGTTAATATGTAAGAAAAAAGTATTATATTTAACATTCTCCTCGAGTCTTTTTAATAGCACTAATAAAGACTTATGAAACAAAAACTAACCATTTTTATTGTACTTTTTGGTATACTAATTTCGTTTGCTCAAAATTCTAATGAAGCAAAATTAGATTCTATTTTATATTGGTTAGAAACTCATATAAAAAACCCAAAAGATTCTACATTACTCGGCGTTAATTCGCTTAAAGCAATACAACTGGCAAAAAAAAGTGGAAATAAAAGCACACTTGCAAAGTCATTTAGCTACATAACTATTTATCATAAAGAATTTGGACAACTTGATTCAGCACTATATTATATAGAAAAAGAAAAGGACGTCTATCTACAACAAAAAAATGACCTTGAACTTGCCAATGCCTATTTAAAACATAAAGATTTATTTTTACTAAAAGCAGATTATGCTGAGGCAACAAAAAATGTATATAAAGCATTAGACTTATATGAAAAATTAAATAATAAAAGAGGAATAGCGCTTTGCTACGCAAGTATTGGTGACTTAAAGTACTACGAAAGGAGTTATGCTGAAGGCGTAGAATGGTGTGATAAAGCTATAGCAATACTTAAACCTTTAAAGGCCACTGAAGATTTGGCTAATACATATCGCATAAAAGCCAATGACTTACTGTTTTCAAGTACAGACTACGAGGAAACACTTGCAACTATTAATACATCTATTAATTTATATAAAAGCCTAGGAGAAACTGGAATACCAATGATGGCATCTGTTAATTGGCGTGGTAATGTTTATAAATACATGGGACGATATGATGAGGCCATAGCTGACTATCAAGCTAATTTTGATAACTCTACCAAAATGGGTCTTGAGCGTTATTTAATACCTTCTCTAGGAAATATTGGCCATGTGTATTTAATGCAAGGTAAATACAAAGAAGCCTTGCCCTATAATTTGCAAGCAATCGACCTTATAAAAAAAACAGGAAGAGTAAGAAATCTTTGGGAAAACTACATGCATGTTTCTAATATTTATGAATCACTTGGCGATTATAAATTGGCATTGTATTACCATCACTTATATGCTCAAGCTCTTGAGGAGTTTAAAGACAATACCATCTTTGGGCTTGAATCTGAAGCGCAGGAAAAATATTTAACTGGGCAAAAAAATGCAACAATTTATTTCCAAAACGAAAAAATAACACAACAGAAAAAAACAAAAACTTTATATGTTTTACTAACTACTTTGTTGGCAACCATTCTTTTTGGACTTTTATACAACTATAGAAAACGTAAAAGGAGAAATGTTCAATTACAAGAATTAAATTCAGAATTAGATATAAAAAACAAACAGAATGAATTACTTATTAAAGAAATTCATCATCGTGTAAAAAATAATCTAGAACTCGTTAAAAGCCTACTTGCTTTACAAACAGCTCAACTAGAAGAATCAGCCACTAAAGATGCTATGATTGCAAGTCAAAATAGAGTTCAATCAATGGGTATTATTCATCAAAAGCTATATCAAGGAGAAAATCTTGGACATATAGAAATGAAAGATTATTTTATTAACCTTGGTGAAGGTATTTTAGATACTTTTAATGTCGAAGATAAAATAAAGATTGAGTGTGCAATGGACAATTTAGAACTAGATGTTGATACAGCTGTACCTATTGGACTAATTGTTAACGAACTTTTAACCAATGCTCTAAAATATGCTTTCCCAGAAAATGGCAAAGGAAGCATACTAATTAGCTTATCTCAATCTACTCCAGAAACATTAACATTAAAAGTTGCTGATAATGGCATTGGTAAAACTAAAGATTTAGCTCCAAAAGGAACTGGTTTTGGATCACAACTAATTAAGCTATTAACACAACAACTTAATGGTAAAATGGCTGAAGATAATGTTAATGGAACCTCAGTAATATTTCAATTTAAAACTAAATCTGCAGCATAATGGGACGACCAATTAAAATATTAATTGTAGAAGATGAAATGGTTATTGCTGCAAATATTTCATTGCAATTAACAACACTTGGATATGAAGTTACTGGAATTGTACCAAGAGGTGAAGAAGCAATATTGCAAATAAAACAAAATCAGCCAGACATTGTATTATTAGACATATGCCTAAAAGGCGATATTGATGGCATTGAAACTGCCCAAATAATGCAAAACGATTATGATATTCCTATAATTTATTTAACTGCAAATGCTGATGAGGATAATTTTAATAGAGCAAAAACTACAAACCCTTATGCATTTATATCTAAGCCATTTAAAAAGCTAGATTTACAAAGAGCTATAGAGTTAACAGCTTTAAAAGTGCAAACCGACACGCATTTTAAAGACGAAAAATTATCTCCTTTTATTTTAAGCGATTGCATTTTTGTACGCCATCATGAAAAAATGGTGAAGGTAGATATCAAAGATATTTTATATATAGAGGCCGAACGAAATTATTGTCGCATCTATTCAAAAGGCAAAGAATATTTATTAGTGATAACTCTAAAAGATATAGATGAAAAACTCCCTAATCAGCACTTTATAAGAGTTCATCGTTCATTTATAGTTAACTTATCACAAATTGATGAAGTAGCTACAAGCCACATTGTTATTGCAAAAAAAGCAATTCCGTTAAGTAAAACTTTAAAGGAAGAATTACTCAAACGGCTACAAACCATATAAGCTAAAACCTCCACTTTCTACTAAAACTTCCGATAAAAAAACCTATCTGTTCGGACATAATATATATTGTTTCGTCCTAACTCGGTTTTATTTTGTTATGATTATCAGTTACTTAGTTATTGAATCAATTGTGATTCTATTAATTAACCATTAAAAGCTATTAATCATGAAAATTTTAAAAAAATTTCACGAACACTTAAATAATTCAAGTGACGTGAGTAAAACTTTAAAAACAACTTTCCTTTTAGCAATAATATTGCTATTAACTCCAATGATCTCTATCTCTCAAAATAATCAATCATTTTGGATACATGCAGATCAAGTAAAACCCTCTAAGCAAGCAGACTACGAACAAGTAGCAAAAGATTTTATTGAAGCTTGTACGAAATACAATCTAAAAGACTCAGATTGGTCAACTGCTAGAATTGATGATGGTACATATTTAACCATTACACCAATTTCAAATATGGCAGATTTAGACAAGAATACTCTAGCTCCATTATTTGAAAAAATGGGAGAAGAAAAATTTAGATCAATTTTTAAACGATTTAATGAATGTTATGATAAACATGGAGACTATATCGTGACATTAAACAGCGATTTATCTTATATGCCTAATGGATTAACAATGAATACTGAAGGTCAGAATTATAGAAAATGGCATTTCCTATATGTGACACCAAGTAACTCACAGGCTCTTAGTGAAAAAATTAAAGCTATTAAAGATTTGTATGCCAAAAAAGGTGCGAAAGAATATTTCAGAATCTATCGTAGTGGTTTTGGTACTATGGGAGAATACTATTTAGCCGTAATATCTGCAAAAGACGAACAATCTTATGCGAAATTAGGGGATGAAACCGAAGCTTTACTTGGAGATGAAGGTAAAAAACTTTTTGGCGAAATGCTATTACTTTTAGATAAATACGAAGTTAAAACTGGTGCTATGAGACCAGATTTAGGCTATACTGCAAAACAATAACTAACCAAATTATAACCTACTGAATTAAACACAGTAGGTTATTTTTTTTAAACTAAACAATATGAAAAATTTAATTTTATTAGGCTTAACTGTAATACTTTTTACAGCTTGCAACCAAGAAGTGCGTTACACACAACAGTCTCCCGAAATTGATACCTATAAAAAATCAATGGATGATTACAAAAACATGAATTGGGAAAATATGCCCAAGCATTATGCTGATACAGCAAAAATCGCAAATAATGTTATTGAAGAAAAAGCCATAAATATTGCTCAAGCTATTGAGAAAAACAAAGAAGATGCATCAATGTTTAATTGGATAGTTGAAAAAGAAGAATATGAAATGGTAGTAACCGATAAAGGGGAAACTTGGGTAAACTTCTGGGGAATATGGAAAGGCACTATGAAATCTAACAATAAAGAATATGTTATTCCTTTTCATACCACAGCTCGATTTATTGATGGAAAAATTGTAGAAGAATTTGGTTTTTGGGATAACTCAGAAATAGTTTTAGATATTCAGAAAATTGAAGCAGAAAGTAATATGTCGGTTGATGAAAAAGCAATTAAATCATTAATAGATGCTTGTGTTAAAGCATGGAATGATAATGATAAAACTTTGATGGCTTCTATAATGACAAATGATTTTGTTAGAACAGAAAATGGAAATGTAATAGCTAAAAGTGCTGCTGAATATGGTACAAATTTAATGGATGTATTTCATGGTGCTTTTCCTGATTTTAAGGTCAAATTAGATGATTATAAAATAGTTGGAAATACAATTCATATAGATTGGACATGTACAGGAACCAACACTAAGCCTTTTCAAGGCAATGCTGCCACTAATAAAGCTATAACAACTCATGGCCATAGTATATGGACTGTTTCTAACGGTAAACTATCTAATGAGGACTCTTACTATGATAATCTTACGTTGTTTAACCAGTTAGGCTATTCAATACCAACTCCAAAATAATTTAAAAATACAAGCAGATTTTTGTGGAGAGAAATTGGCAATAGTTAAGAAGGTCTTTAAATTTTAAAAATCAATCAACCATTAGCTATTGCCATCTGCTTGTTATTCATCAACTTCAAAAAAAGCATATTATGAAAAAAGCAGGTATAATTGGTGGTTCTGGCTTTATAGAAAGTGATATTATTATACCGCTTCTTAATTATCATTTTAATATTAAAATCTCAACTTCAGATATCACAAAAAAAGAAAATTTTCAGCATTTAATGGAGCTTGATCATGCTGACAACTTATATGTTTGTGAACTTGATGAATCTAATAAATCCGAAATTAATCATTTTACAAAAGATTGTGATTACGTGATTTTTAAACAAATTTAAACTACATAACAAATAAAAAAACACATGAAAATTTCAGCATTAGCAGCGAATGGTCCCAACCAAAAATTAGAATCCTTCACTTACGAATTAGGAGAAATTGGAGCAGAACAAGTTGACATTAAAGTGCTCAACTGTGGAATTTGCCATTCAGACCTCAGTATGATGAACAATGATTGGGGAATGACCACTTATCCAATTGTCCCAGGACACGAAATAATTGGTGAAGTTATAAACATTGGTAATTCTGTCAAAAAAATTAAAGTTGGAGATAAAGTTGGCTTAGGTTGGTTCTCAAGTTCTTGTATGTCTTGTCATGAGTGTATGGATGGTTCACAACATCTCTGCTCAGAAGCTGAATACACTATTGGTGGACGACACGGAGGTTTTGCAGATTATGTAAGGAGCCATTGGTCTTGGGCAATACAATTACCAGAAGGTATAAACTTAGCAAAAGCTGGTCCTCTACTTTGTGGTGGAATTACCGTATTTAATCCAATATTAATTGCTGGAGTAAAAGCTACTGATAAAGTTGGAGTAATAGGAATAGGTGGTTTAGGACATATGGCAATAAAATTCCTAAATAAATGGGGATGTGAAGTTATTGCTTTTAGCTCCAATCCTAATAAAAGTGAATCCATTTTAGCTATGGGAGCGACAAAAGTTGTAGACTCTACAAATCCAGAAGAATTATCAAAAATTGCAGGAACTTTAAACTTTATTCTAAATACCACTAACGTGAGTCTTGATTGGAATTCCTATTTGGTAGCTCTAGCACCTAAAGGAAAATTCCATAATGTTGGCGCAGTATTAGAGCCCTTAGCTATTCCTGCATTTACGCTTCTAACAGGAGAAAAATCTGTTACTGGAAGTCCACTTGGTAGTCCAGCGCTAACTCGAACTATGCTTGAATTCTGTGTTCGACATAATATATACCCAATTACTGAAGAGTTTCCTATGTTAAAAGCAAATGAAGCTTTAGAACATTTAAAATCAGGAAAAGCTCGCTTTCGAATCGTATTGAAAAACTAACACTATTAAAGATATAGAAACTTAATATTAAAAAAAACACTAACAAAAATGAAAACATCAATCGTAATATTTTCAATTGCTTTTTTAAGCATAACTACTTTCGCACAAAAAAACTCTATTGACAAAGACATAAAAATGTATACTCAAGTTTGGGATGATATTGTAAACAAAGGTAAAACTGACCTAATCAATGAAACTCATTTTGATACAAACATTATCATGGTTACAAGCCCAGAAAATATTGTGGGTATTGATGCTTTTAAAGCTTATTATCAAAATTTTATCACTGGCTTTTCTGACAGAACTTTTACAGTTAAAAACATCTTTGGACAAGGTAATCAACTTGTTAAACATTGGCACTTTACAGGTAAGCACACAGGCGATTTTTTTGGAATTCCAGCAACTGGAAATACTGTAAATATAGAAGGTGTTACCATCGCAAAAATGAAAAATGGTAAGATTGCCCAAGAGCAGGACTTTTTAGATAATACTCTCATGATGCAACAATTAGGATTGGTTTCTAATCCAGAAAATGTTGGCATTATAGACTCTGCTTATAATAACTTTTCAAAAGGCGATGTTCCTGCAGTATTAGGTTTGATGGATACAAATATAATTTGGTATGAAGCTGAAAGCAACTCATTAGCTGATGGCAATCCATATAAAGGACCAGATGCGGTATTAAATGGTGTCTTTTTACGTCTTGGTGATAAATATGAATACTTTAAACTTAAAGACATAGAGCTTCATGATATGAGCAACAATCAAGTTCTTGCCACCTTACGTTATGATGCAAAAATGAAAACAACTGGAGAAACTATTGATGTACAAGTAGCTCATTTATGGACACTTAAAAATGGTAAAATTATAGGCTTCCAGCAATATGCTGATACTAAAAAATTGGCAGATTCAGAGAATTAATAAAATATTAAAACAACTAGTATGAAAGATAAAGTAGCATTGATTACAGGAGCAAGTAGCGGCATCGGAAAATCAACCGCAGAAGCCTTTGCAGCAAAAGGCGCAAAGGTGGTAGTTGCAGCAAGACGAAAAGATGAACTAGATAGTTTGGTTGCCTCCATTAAAGCCAAGGGAGGAAATGCTAGTGCTATCCAAACAGATGTTTCAAATTCAAATAGTGTAGAACTAATGGTCAATCATGTAATTAAAACCTATGGTAGACTAGATTATGCCATCAACAATGCAGGTATTGAAGGCAAGTTAAACACAATCATTGATTTATCAGAAGAAGATTGGGACAAAGTCATGAACATCAACCTAAAAGGCGTATTTCTCTGTATGAAACATGAAGCAAAGGCAATGGTAAAGTTAGAAAATGGTGGTGCCATCGTGAATATTGGTTCGGTAAATTCGTTTCTCGGGTTTCCAACAGGATCTGCTTACGTTACCTCAAAACATGGTCTCATAGGCTTGACGAGTAGTGTTTCTGCAGAATTAGGACCACAAGGTATCCGAGTCAACCTATTATGCCCTGGAGCAATAGTCACACCTATGCACCAACGAATACGAGGTATTTTAGGTGATGATCTATATGATAAACACTTGCTTCCAACTGTTCATTTAAAACGTGCAGGTCGTTCAGAAGAAATTGCCCAAGCTGCAGTTTTTCTCTGTTCTGATGAAGCGAGTTACATTACAGGCTCAACACTTACGGCTGATGGAGGACTAACATTAACTATGTAACATATACAACCTTCGAGACCAAAAAATAATCATGATACAAGTTTTCAAAAAAATAAGATGTGTGTTATGCGTAAACTAAGTTTAAAAAATTTTAACTAAATGAAAATAAAGCACCTCAACATAATCATAAACATAATTTACTCAAACATTATCAAAGTAACAGTTTTAATTTTTTCATCTTCACAACTTTTTGCACAATCAAAAGTAAACTCTATAAAAAGTGAGATTTCCGGAAGATTGATAAATGAATCCAAGCAAGAAATCGTATACGCTTCCATCGCATTATTTCAAAACGATTCAACCTATATTAACAGTGCTATTAGCACATCAACTGGAGAATTCAAAATCATGAACGTACCTTCAGGGAAATACACCATCCGAATTGACCATATAGAATATGCATCTTACACTTCAGAATTGTTTACAGTTTCGGATGGTGCAGAGAAAACACTTCCAACCATCATTCTTAAACCTGCCGACAACACTTTAGACGAAGTGGTCATTACTCATAAAAAAGCTTTGATAGAAGTTAAAGCCGATAAGCTAATTTTTAACGTTGCAAGCAGTCCAAGTGCATCTGGAACCAATGGCTTGGATTTGCTTAAAAAAGCACCAGGTGTTACTCTAGATATGGATAACAACATCTCACTATTGGGTAAAGGTGGAGTTCAGATATATATTAACAATATTCCTTCCAGATTGTCTGGTACAGACCTCGTCACTTTTTTACAAAGCATGACTTCCGACAATATAGAGTCTATCGAAATCATATCCAATCCTTCCTCTAAATATGAAGCTGAAGGTAATGCTGGTATCATCAATATTCGGATGAAAAAAAATATGGCATTGGGTTTCAACGGAAGTGCAACCTCTAGTTTCACACAAGGACAATATTTGAGATATAGCAATGGTCTGTCATTAAACTATGGTAGCGAAAAGCTAAAAACAAATTTTGACATCACACAATCTCAAGATAAAAGTTATGATACCTTTTTGGATACAAAAATGCAAAATGAATCAATTTTGGACTTAAATTCAAGAGAGTTACGCGATAGAAAAGCTATTAATATCGCTCTCGGGCTTGAATACCGACTAACCGAAAACCAAACCTTAAACTTCAGTGCCATAAACGTCATCAATCAAAATGATAGCGATTTAAACAGTCGAAATGATATTTTTGATATTAACCCAACAGAACTGAATTCAATTTTAATATCTAAATCCGTTATTGATGAACCATCAATAAATCTTGCCTTTAACCTAAACCACCAATGGGAACTGACAGAAACCAGCAATTTGAATACAGCCTTAAGTTTAGGAACGTTTTCGAGCGATAAAAACACCTATCAGCCCAACACTTATTTGGAAGCAGATGGCACTACAGTTAGTGCTGTTGACAATAATGAATTCAATGGAGAAACGGATATTAAATTATGGTCCGCCAAAACCGACTTTGAAAAATCTTGGGTAAATACCACTTTTTCGGCAGGCATCAAATATTCACATATTTCTACCGAAAACGGCTTTCGCTTTTTTGATTATGTTGATGAAGAACCAGTTTTGGACATCTCACAAAGCAATGATTTTAATTATACCGAATCTGTAGCAGCAATTTATGCCATTATCAATTTAAAACTAAGTGAAACATTGAAGCTGGATGCTGGTTTAAGAATAGAAAACACCGATTCGCGTGGACAATTGTTGAGCGATGTAGATATTGACAATAAGGATGTTCCTCGAAATTATACCGATTTTTTTCCAAATGTTGGCTTATCATTCGACAATCAGAAAAACCATGTTTGGGCATTAAGCGTTGGACGACGTATCACAAGACCAAATTATCAAGATTTAAATCCGTTTGAAAAACCGATCAGTCCTTTGACCATTTGGAAAGGGAATCCGTTTTTGAAACCAAATTATATAATGAATTACCAATTGTCTTATTCCTATAAACAAAAACTTATCATTACAAATACGTATAGTGTTACCAATGGATTTTTTGCAAGTATTTTTGAAATCATTGGCGAAAACGCTAATCAGATTATCCCAAGAAACATGGAACGCTCCACAAATTATGGGATTTCGGTAAGTTATCCTCTAGAGGTATCAAAACATTGGGATTTTGTAGTGTTTGCTAATGGAGGGCACCAAACATTTAAAGGTGATTTAGAAGGCACTATAATCGACATTGAAAACACCACTTGGGATTTTAGAATCCAGAACAACATCAAATTACCATGGGAAATTTTGATGGATTTGACATATAATGTAGACAGTGACTGGATTTGGAGAGGTTCTATTGATGTACGAGGAAACCATGATTTAAGTTTTGGGTTCCGCAAGGATTTTTTGAATAAACAATTACAAGTACGCATAACAGGAGCTGACATTTTGAGAACCACGAACGATTATTTCTATGAAGGCGAATATGGTGGTATTGAAATAAAAGGTGTTAGATCATTCGATACACAGCGATTTGGTATGGGTATAACTTACAAATTTGGAAACATAGAAGCAAAAACCAAAATAAAAACTAAAAGTGCCCTAGATGACGAGTTAGATAGAATTGAAAATTAAAATTGAAAGAAATTTACTTGTCTAAATGAATAATAATAGACAAACTCTGTTTTATTTAAAAAATGAAGTGTAGCATATGTAATTACAAACTAAAATTAATAAATATCCATTTAATAACAATTGTAAGTAATTCGAAAAATTATTATATTCATTTGTTCTAACTCGTTCATTTACAAATTATTAAATAATAAACTTATATATACAGCAAAATGATTTAAATCAACCAAATATAAAAAACACTAAAACCAACCAAAAATGAATCTAAAACAGTCACTATTTATTGCTACTACATTAAGTATAATTTGCCTTTTATCTTGGGAAATCTATTGGAGATCTCAAGGCAAAATCCCAGATTTAGACGACGACAAAAACCTTTGGGCTGTACAACGCGCTAAAGTAGATAATGCTACCGAAAATGATGCTGTACTATTAGGATCATCTCGTGTGCTTTTCGATTTTCAACTCGATGAATGGCAAGCAGAAACAGGTGTTAGACCAATACAGTTAGCAAGTGCTGGTGCTTCACCATTACCAATTTTTCATGATATTGTAAATAACACAAACTACAAAGGCACAATTCTAGTAGGTGTAACTCCTGGACTCTTTTTTTCTACAACCTATCCTGAGGCTAGCCCTTGGAAACGTGCTCAATCTAGAGTTGATTATTTTAAAGATAGAACATATGCTCAGCGCCTAAATCATTGGCTGTCGTTACCTCTTCAAAAAAACTTTGTATTAGTTTCAACTAGCGAAGAAGGTTGGTCTGATGATATAGATTTAAAGTCACTACTAAACAATATCTCAATAAGTAATAGAACAGGAAAACCTCAATATCCTCCTTTTAATTCATTTGCATATATTGAAGAGGATAGAAATAATCCTATGAGTGAGAAAACAGCAACAGATACTGTTTTTGCAAATTCAATTAAAACAGTTTGGAAATTTCTCATTATGGGAAATCAAAATCCTCCAGAAAGAGAAGCTACAACTAATTTTTTCTTAGCAGATGCAAAAAAATTTATGGAGAGAGGTGGTAATCTTATTCTAGTAAGATGTCCATCAAGTGGATGGATTAAAGGTGGTGAAGATAAATTTTTATCACGTGAAGAGTTTTGGGAGCCTTTGGTAAACGCTTCAAAAGCAAAAGCATATTATTTTGAAGATTATGATCAATTTAAAAATTTAATATGTCCTGAAGATTCACATTTATCTGCCAAAGACGCGCGATTTTTCACTACTGAATTGGTAAGAATTATGAAAGCAGATGGCGCTTTGTCTAACTCTAAAACTAACTAATTATGTTATTCAACTCATTAAGCTTCATAGTGTTTTTGGTTATAGTTTTAGCACTTTATTATTCAAAACTATTTAATTGGACTGGAAAAAAGAGAATGCTTCTTTTTGCTAGTTATGTATTTTACGGGTTATGGAATCCGCCTTTAGTAATATTACTTTGGATTTCAACAGGTGTCGATTGGATTACAGGAAAAAAATTATCTACTGAAGAAAATCAAAAGAAAAGAAAACTGTGGTTATTATTAAGTATGTGTGTTAATCTAGGATTTCTTGGTTTCTTTAAATATGGTAATTTTCTGCTAGAAAACTTTACACACTTGATGAATTCTATAGGTCTTGAATACCAAGCACAACCTATGGATATTATTCTTCCAATGGGAATATCGTTTTACACTTTCCAAACCATGTCATATACTATAGATATGTATTTAAAACGCACAGAACGAGCTAAAACATTTTTAGATTTTGCTCTTTATGTTACTTTCTTTCCGCAATTAGTTGCAGGACCAATTGTAAGAGCTGGAGATTTAATATCACAGTTTTATGAAGAAAAAAGAGCAACTATCAATCAATTTATTTGGGGAACGTTTTTACTAACTATTGGATTATTTCAAAAAGTAGTTTTAGCAGATACACTTTTATCTGATACTTCAGATCAAGTATTTGGCGCAAAAGGAGTATTAAGCGGACTTGATGCTTGGACTGGTACACTAGCTTTTTCTGGACAAATATTTTTTGATTTTGCTGGATATTCAACTTGTGCTATTGGTATAGCTTTAATGCTTGGTATAATTTTACCAGATAACTTTAGGTATCCTTATGCAGCTATTGGCTTTTCAGACTTATGGAGACGTTGGCACATTTCATTATCAACCTGGTTAAGAGATTATTTATACATCCCATTAGGAGGAAACAAACATGGAATTTTAAGAATGTATGTTGCATTAATGGTCACTATGCTATTAGGAGGCTTATGGCATGGCGCTGCTTGGACTTTTGTAATTTGGGGAGCTTTACATGGAATTTATTTAGTTATAGAACGCTTACTGAGAAACAAAATACAAATAAAAATAAACGCTATAAATGGTATTTTTTTAGCACTACTCACCTACACGCTTGTCAACTTTACTTGGGTATTTTTTAGAGCTCGTGAATTCTCAACTGCTAAGAATATGATTACTTCTATGTTGTTTATGAATGGAGATGGAGAAAAGCTTTTACAGTATTTTGATATTTTAAAAGTGTTTGTACTAATAACACTTTTATTTATTTGTCATTGGGTTATGAGAAACACATCAATGGAAGAAGTGTCTAAAAAAACATCTCCTTGGGTTTTAGGTATTGTTTGGGCAGTCATGTTTTTCTTGATTGCAATTGCACAAGGTAGTGGTGAACAGTTTATATATTTTCAGTTTTAACTCAATGAGGTTATGAGAATCAAAACCAGCCGAATAGAATCCATAGACATATTGAGAGGTGTCGTTATGGTTATCATGGCATTGGACCATGTACGTGATTATTTTCATTATGGCTCTTTTTTTAATGACCCAACAAATTTAGAAACTACAACACCAATACTATTTTTCACACGTTTCATTACCCATTATTGCGCACCAATATTTGTGTTTTTAGCAGGCACTTCCGCATTTTTATATGGTAGTAAAAAAACAAAAGGAGAACTTTTTAAGTTCCTTTTCACTAGAGGTTTGTGGTTGGTTTTTCTTGAATTTGTAGTCAATAACCTCATTTGGACATTCAACTTAAGCTATAGCTTCCCAATTGTACAGGTCATTTGGGCAATTGGCGTCAGTATGGTTATGTTGTCTTTTCTTATTTATTTACCAAAAAAAGTAATCCTTGGAATTGGTCTGCTGTTGGTTTTTGGACATAATGCACTGGATGGAATTATCATGGAAGGCATGAGTTTTCAATCCATAATTTGGTATTTTTTACACCAACAACAGATGCTTGTCTATGGTTCTGATTTTATATTTCTGATTCAATATCCATTGATTCCATGGATTGGATTGATGGCATTGGGTTATTGTTTTGGGCAATTATACTCAAAGGATTTTGACGCTAGTATCCGTAAAAATTGGTTGCTCAATATGGGTTTTGCAGCCATCGGTCTGTTTTTGCTTTTGAGGAGCTTAAATATCTATGGCGATTTAATTCCTTGGACTATGCAAGATACTACTGCAAAAACAATCATGTCCTTCTTTAACGTTACTAAATATCCACCTTCGCTACTATATTTCTGTATAACCCTTGGCCCTGCAATGTTGTTCCTGTATGCATTTGAGACCACTAAAAACAAACTGACGGATTTCTTTTTAATCTTTGGTAGAGTACCTCTGTTTTACTACTTCCTTCATGTGTTGGTAATTCATGCTTTAGCAATCATAGGTATGCTAATTTTTGGAGGTAATTGGCATGATATGATATTGGATGCCGAAGGTTTCATGAACGAAAATCTAATGTCATACGGCTATTCACTTTTTGTAGTATATTGTGTATGGATTAGTGTTGTACTTCTCCTCTACCCATTCTGTAAAAAATACATGATGTATAAAGCAACTAATAAAGATAAATGGTGGTTGAGTTACTTATAAAATAATTAAATGAAAAATCAGCAAGAAGAATTAATCAGAACCGTTGGAGTATTAGGGCTATCGGCAAACATCATTAACATCATCATTGGAGCAGGGATATTTGCATTGCCAGCTATCATTGCTGCTAATATGGGACCATCTAGCGTTGTAGCCTATGTCATTTGCGGAATTTTGCTCGCAATGATCATGCTCTGCTTTGCCGAAGCTGGTAGCAAAATAACCAATACTGGTGGAGCCTACACCTATATCGAAACTGCATTTGGCGACTACGCAGGTTTTTTGGGCGGTATTTTTTCTATCGGAACAGCACTATTGTCAGATGCAGCAGTGTCCAATGCATTAGTCAATGTCATGGCTTCTTCTTATCCTTTTTTTGCCAATGAAAGTGTACGATTAGTGTTTTTGTTCATTACCTTTTCCGGTTTGGCTTTCATTAATGTCATTGGCATCAAACAAGGAATTGGTTTGGTAAAGTTTTTTGTCATTGCAAAACTCATTCCTTTATTGTTGCTCATTATTTTTGGTTGGTTTGCTGTTTCTCTTCAAAACTTATCTATTGATACCATGCCTACCACAGAAGTAGTAGCCAAAACTTCACTTATATTGTTTTTTGCTTTTGTGGGCGGTGAAACAGGTTTGATTGTAGGTGGTGAGGTCAAGAATCCTAACCGAACTATACCGAAAGGTATTTTTATAGGTATTACTTCAGTAGTTGTTATTTATATTTTGATACAAATGGTATCACAAGGTGTTTTGGGTAGCGATTTGCCTAACCATACTGCTTCGCCATTAGCTGAAACAGCCAAAGTGGCTTTTGGACCTATTGGGTTCATGGTGCTAATTGTTGGTGCAGCCATATCTATGTTTGGTTTTTTAAGTGGGGAGATTTTAAATGCTCCAAGAGTTCCATATGCTTTGGCAAGGGATAAAGTGATTCCATTACCATATTTGGCAAAAATACACCCACGATTTAAAACCCCTTATATGGCTATCATTACTTATGCAACTATCGCATTTATCATTGCGGCAACAGCAAGTTTTGAACAATTGGTAGTGGTTGCAACCAGTTCTATTTTGCTTCTTTATTTAGGTGTTGTGCTGTCGGTCATCAAACTTCGGTATTCCCAAAAATCTAAACCAGATGAATTCAAGATTCCTGGCGGATTGACCATACCTGTCGTTTCGATAGTGGTCATCTTCTATTTCTTGTCATCATTGAGCACAAAAGAAATGTTGGGGACAGCTATTTTTATTGGAATTCTGACACTTCTGTTTTTTATCAATAAGGGACTAAAAAAATAAAGTTTATGATAAAACTCTTCCGAAACATCCGTAAAAACCTTCTCAAAGAGGGAAAAACTTCAAAATATCTCAAATACGCCATCGGCGAAATCATCCTTGTGGTCATCGGTATTTTGATTGCGCTCTCCATTAATAACTGGAACGAATCAAGAAAAGAAAACCTCTTGGAAAATCAATTGATAGATATTTTAATATCAGACTTACAATTAAAAAAGGAAGAATGTGTAAGCGATTTATCTTATGGCAAACAGATACTTCAACAATCAAATAGAACCATTCAATATTGGGAAAATAACAGAGACATTGACACCACATATTTAAAGTCCCTACTGAAAATATTAAGCGAAGACGACTGGTTTTTCAATGAATCTTCTCCTGCTTTTGGAACGCTTTCCAATTCGGACTTATGGAAAAAATTACCAGATAGTCTAATCAGACCTATTTCCAATATTTATAGAGTTAATTTCGGACAGATAAAGACATTATTTGCAAAACAAACCGAATATGCAACGCATTGTAAAATAACCTTTCTCGCACCAAATCATTTGTTAACATTACATAAGAGTGCTACCGACATACAGCAAGTAGTATCAGAAAAAGATGAGGAATTTATTTCACTACTTGAATTATTGAGAAGCGGCGTACTTGGCTTGACAACTAATTTTGAAAAGACAATTCCTATAATAGATAAACTCGTAGAAAATCTGGAATTTTATAAAACCTCAAAACAGAAATAGCAAAAGTACAATCTATAAAGAATGATAAAACTCTTCCGAAACATCCGCAAAAACCTTCTCGCCGAAGGCAAAACCACAAAATACTTCAAATACGCCATTGGAGAAATCATCCTTGTGGTCATTGGGATTTTGATTGCAATTCAAATTAATAATGTGAATGAGGATAGAAAAACAAACAATGAAATTAAAAAATCATTGTTGGCATTAAAAAGTGATTTGATTCAAGATTCTTTAATGATTTCTGAAAATTTACAAGAAGTCAACCACCAATATCAATTAAATGAATCCTTAAGGCGACGAATTGCGGAGCCAACCGCAACGATTGATACATTACTAAAAATAACGAGACAGGAATTCAATCCAAACTGGACCACTCCAATTTTCTACAATTTGAATGCCTACAATAGCTTGAATAATACTGGTCTAATTGAAGAGCTTTCTGATTCTCTTAAAATTCATATCAAAAATTTTTATAACGGGAAATTCTATCGTAATAGTATGGTAGAGAAAATAACAAATGATTATAGAAAAAAACTGACTGATTATGTCGACAGCTATACGTTTGGATCTACAGAGCTTCATGATCAAGGCAAGTTAATAGACTCTTTGGTCTGGAATCAAATAGACACAAGTCATCTTGCTGCTTCATTTCAAGGGATGAGCAATTTTAAAAGAATACTTTTTAGGTTGACAAAAGAGGAGATGGAATACTCTCTAAAAAATTCCAAAACTCTTATTCTGGATATTGACCAATATTATAACGAACATGATTAAGCTTTTTAGAAACATCCGCCAAAACTTGCTCAATGAAGGCAAAACCACAAAATACTTCAAATACGCCATTGGAGAAATTGTACTTGTTGTAATTGGGATTTTGATTGCATTGCAAATTAATAACTGGAATGAATTAAAATCTGAGCAAGTCATAGAAAAAACATATATGAAGAATTTGCTGGAAGATTTAAAGGACGATCTTATTATATATGATAAATTTCAAAAAAGCAATCAAGAAGTTTACACTTTAATAGACTCTATTATTCCAGGCTTAAAAAATGAAAATAGGAAAAATAACTTAAGTAAATTAACCTATTGGTCTAGAATGGTCACAATAAAATGGACAATTATCCATACTGTTGAAAGAACTTATGAGCAAATGAAAAGCTCAGGGCATCTTAGGTTGGTTCGTAATAATGACGTGGCCAATGCCATTTCAAAATATTACAATTCGCTATCTGAGTTTGATGGGTATAATGAAGCAGGAATGCTGTGGGCTGCAGATTATGTTGAATCCTTAGGCAAGGTCTTCGATGCAGAACTAATGCTTAAAATAATGCGTACTCGCAAAATGCAAGAAGCAAAAGAAAGTGATTTGTTGACTGAAGATGCTATTATACTAAATCAATTAATGAATAGCCTTAATTATTTTAATGGCGCTCTTAGCTTAGGAGAACAAATTAGTATTAAAAAAGAAGAAGATGCTAAAAAATTAATTGAATTAATTAAAACGAATTATAACTTAAACCGATGATTAAATTATTTAGAAATATCCGCAAAAACCTTCTCACTGAAGGTAAAACCACAAAATATTTTAAATATGCCATAGGTGAAATTATATTGGTAGTGATTGGAATCTTAATTGCGTTGCAAATTAACACATGGAACAATAACAATGAGGAGAGAAACTTGGAAGTTAAAATCATGAAGGAAATGCGAAGCAATCTTAAACTTGATTTATATGAAATTCAAGAAGACATTGGTATTATGGACGACATCAATAAAGCTTGTGATTATGTAAGTACATATTTAAAAACAAATGAGCTACCTTCCGACTCCTTATATTACTACGCGGCACTCTTACGTGTCACACCTCATTTTGACCCTAACAAAAGTGGTTATGGACTACTAGTGTCTAAAGGAATTGGTATTATAACTAACGATAGTTTACGAAATGATATTTCTGTACATTATGAAAGGCTTTACAATTATTACAAACGTTATGAAGAAGAACGCCTTAGGTTTCATGCTACTCATAGTGAACCAATATTGTTGAAGCATTTTAATATGAAATACCAAGAAAAGTATAAATATTATGCCAATTTTAAAATTTCAAATGAAGATTATCTAATCCTAAAAAATGATGACTCGTTTATAAAATTAACTGATGCCATTAAGTTTGAAAACTCTGGTGTTCGAAATCGAGCAAAACGAGTAGAAACAAATACACTAGCATTAATTGAAGCTTTAAACAATGAGCTAAACAATAATTAAACTCTTCAGATTCATTTAAACATCTAGCTAACACTAGTATAAAACGTTAATCCGTTTTTGTAGATATCATAAAAAGAAAACTCTTTGGTTCCCCAAGCTGTTTCTTTTAGTGATGTGTCTTTATGGAACACATCTTTAATTTTATATTCTTCAAACAAGCTATCAATATGTTGAGTTACAATACGAAGCATTGGTCTATCCACAGTTAACTCCCACTCTGCTTCATCATGCCATTGTAAATGAATTTCTATATCATCACGTCGTATTCCAGCATATTTTGGGTCTTTATCATCATCAGCAAAAGCAATATCAAATCCCAATTTATTCACATAAAAGAATAATGCTGCCAACACATTTTTAACTGGTAAAACAGGATGAATTTGATGTAGATATCCTTTTTCCATTATTGCTTTACTGTACCCATAAAATGATTGACATTTGGATTTATTGGGTTTCCTGAGTTTCTTCTAAAAGAAGCAATTTGACCACAATGCCAAATAGCATCAGATATTGGACCATTAACATTATTCCAAAAGGGAATTTCACGCTCTCCAAATAATATTTTAAACTGTGAAATATCATCACTAACTCTCAATATATCTGCTGCAGTTTTAAGGTTAATGAGTGTTTGTTTTCTTTTATCATACAAATCCATTTCTGAATAATCATTCTTACCATTTTGATGTTTTAAAGTGGAGTTTAAAATAACATACGATAAGTCTAAAATATGATCAACCGTTTCTCCTGTTGATCGTACATCATCACTAGGCATATAAGCCAAATCGCTACCTTTTAAATCTTCGGTTGCCCAATAGTAACGAAAGCCAAGTGCATCTACCATACGTGCTGCCATTGTGCCTGCTGTGTATGTTTCAGGATATTCTGGAAGTTCGTAATACGGAAATTGTTCTTCTGTTAATTGAGCCGATGTATTTGTGAACGTAAATAGTGTAAGTATTAATAAAAACAGTCTCATCTTTTAATCTTTTAGTTCTTCTTTATTAGATATTGTACCTATTCCATACTTATCAAATAAGTATACTAAAGCTGTCATAGTAGCAGCGCCTAGTTCTAACTCTCTTTTGTTTACAGCATCAAAGGTATCGTTACTAGCATGATGATAATCAAAATAACGCTGCGAATCTGGTACTAAACCAGCTAAAACTGTAGTTCCATTTTTTAAAGGTCCGATATCAGCTCCACCATGTCCTTTTTCAAAATAATGAATTAAGTATGGTTTAAATAACGATTCCCATTGCATTACTTTATTAAATACTGCATCATTACAATCAAAAGAAAACCCTCTTGGTGTAAATCCGCCAGAATCACTTTCTAAAGCAAATATGTGATTTTCGCCTTTTGCCTTTGCAACTTCTGCATATTTGTTTCCTCCTCGTAATCCATTTTCTTCATTCATAAATAGTACAACTCTTATACTGCGCTTTGGTTTAATTCCGCTTTCTTTTAATAAGCGTAACACATCCATAGATTGTACTACTCCTGCTCCATCATCATGTGAACCATCGCCTAAATCCCAAGAATCTAAATGTCCTCCAACGACTATATATTCATTAGGAAATTCACTTCCTGTAATCTCGCCAATAACATTGTACGATTGTACATCTTTAAGTTGTTGGCAATTCTGACTAAAAAAGACATTTATTTTTTTGTCTAAAGCTAACATTCCGCTTAATAACTCTGCATGATTTGTACTTATCGCTGCTGATGGTATGCGTTGTGAGTTTGGTAAATCGCCATAGCTCATACTTCCTGTATGAGGAAAATCGTCCATACGTAAATTCATTGAACGTACAATAACCCCAACTGCTCCATATTTACCAGCTTCCATTGCTCCTGCATAACGTTGGTCTACACATCCACCATAAGCTTCAAAAGTGTTTATTAAATCGGCTTGCATTGGTCTATTATAAAAAACGATTTTTCCTTTAATATTAGCCTCGCCTAATGTGGCTAATTCTGCTAAGCTTTTTACTTCTACAACATGTGCTTTTATTCCTCCATTTGGCGTAGCAATTGAGCCTCCTAAAGCACAAATATTTATTGGTGTTGTTACTCCTGGAGAGGTTTCTATATATGCAAATTCTGGTGCTCCTCTAACCCATTTTGGTACCATAACTGGCTGAAGCCATACTTTGTCTAATCCTAATTTTTCTAATTCTTCTTTGGTATATTCTACAGCGCGTTCTGCGCCTAGAGAGCCAGAAAGTCTTGAGCCAATTTGAGTAGATAAATGGTCTAGCCATTCATAACTTTTCCCGTTGGTTAATGAGTTGCTGTATATTTTTTTAATGTTATCTGCATCTGTTTGTGCTGATAGATTTAATGAAATTAAAATGCTAAATAAAAAGATTAGTTGCTTCATTTGATGATTATAAAATTTAAAAAAATAAATATACTACTAATAAAATACTCCAACTCTAAAATAAAACTTAAAAATGGAGATTATTAATAGCTATTCTTCACTTTGTAACTGTTGTTTGTATAACTCTAAATTTGCTTTAATATCGTCATCCAACTCAGGTTCTTGAATATCTGTATAAGTTTTAAGCGTATCGTACATTGTTTTTGCAACAATATAGCGTGCTGTTTCTTTATCGTCTGCTGGAATTGCATACCAAGGCGCGTAATTTGTAGATGATCTGTTAAGTAAATCTTCATAACATTCTTGATATTTTTCCCATAGTTTACGTTCTTTTAAATCGCCAGGTGAAAACTTCCAATTTTTTTCTTGTTTTTCTAAACGACGTAGTAATCTGTTTTTTTGTTCTTTTTTGGATAGATTTAGAAAAAATTTAAAGATAATTGTTCCATTATCTACTACATGCTTTTCAAAATTATTTATCTCTTTAAAACGCCTGTCCCAAAAAGCATTATTAACATCGTCTACACTGTTAACTGTAGGAATATTTTCTCCTAATATATAACCAGGATGCACACGAGTAACTAATACATTTTCGTAGTGTGTACGATTAAAAATACAAAATTTTCCACGAGAAGGAAGTGCTATATAATGTCTCCATAAATAATCGTGATTTAACTCCAGTTCAGTAGGCACTTTAAAGCTGTGCACAACAATACCTCGAGTATTAAAATCTTTAAATACTTCACGAATTAAGCTGTCTTTTCCTGCTGTATCCATGCCTTGCAAACAAACTAATACAGCATATTTTCCGTGAGCATACATGGTGTCTTGAAGCTTACCTAATTTTTCTCTAATGTCTTCAAGTTCATCTTCAATAGTGTTTTCTGAGGCTTCTAAATCATATGTTGTTTGGAGGTTTTTTATTTGAATTTTTTGAGTGACTTTAAAGTCATTTATATTAATATTTTTCATCGAAAATCTGTTAGTCATAAATTATTTCTAAATATACTAAAACATTAACTTCTGGCGAAAAATGAACTTAGTCTCAATTTTTTTGCTATTTTTATTCTTACCTACTTAATGTTAAACCCAAATACTATGAAAAAAATCTACCTTTTTCTATTCCTTTTTTGTGCTTATAATTGGTCCTTTTCACAATCTGATTGTGCTAAAGTACAAGCACATATTTTGTATGCTTACAATAATGCAAAAACCGCTTATGAAGCAAACAATATTACACATCTAAAATTTTATTCTAACAAAGCATTTGAGTCTTTTAAACTCGTAAAACAATCTGTTGATTCTTGTAATTGTGATAATATTGCTGATTACACTTTTGAGGCTATGGCTTTTTTATCTAAAATTCCAAATGTCGATTCTTTTGAAGATAGTCAGTTTTATGTTGTGAAAGCAAGAGACTTAGCTAAAAAAATAACAGATCAACTAGATAAATGTACTACTTTATCAAAAGAAGAAAATCAACTCTCTCAATTAGAATTTGAGAAAATGAAATTAAAACAGCAACAAGAAGAATTGCTATTAAAACAGCAAGAAATTGAAACTAGAATGGCTGAAAAAGAGCAAAAAGAAATTGCTTTAAAAAAGGAGCAATTTATTATTGAAGCTGAAACTGCTATGGCTAAAAACATTAACTCTTTTAACTCTATTTTATTGACTTGTAAATGTGATGCTCAAATAACCAGTCCTAGCGAAAATAAGAATAATTTAAATACTAAAAGCTTAGAAGAAATACGCAAATATTACGTCAATCAATTAAGCAACATAACATCTAATTACTTAGTTAAATTAAAAGAGTGCAATTAAGATGTAGAATAAAAAAAGCAGCTTTAAAAGCTGCTTTTTTTATTATTTAGAAGCAAAGAGCTTCACATCGTTTTCACTAACCTCTTTTTCTCCTAGAATGATTAGTCGTTCAACAACATTACGAAGTTCTCTAATGTTACCTGTCCAATCATACTCTTGTAATAATTTTATAGCTTTTGGAGAGAATGATTTTACAGCAGTACCTTGCTCTTCTGAAATTTTACCAGCAAAATAGTCTACTAATAAAGGGATGTCTTCTCGTCTATCATTTAAAGGTGGAACTTGTACCAATATTACTGCTAAACGATGGTACAAATCTTCTCTAAAACGCCCTTCCTCAATTTCTTTTTTTAGGTCTTTATTGGTTGCAGCTACAACTCTTACATCTACTTTTATGTCTTTATCACTACCTACACGTTGTATTCTACTTTCTTGTAATGCTCTAAGTACTTTAGCTTGCGCAGAAAGACTCATATCTCCAATTTCATCTAAAAAAATGGTACCTCCATTGGCAGCTTCAAACTTTCCTGCTCTGTCTTTTACAGCACTTGTAAATGCACCTTTTACGTGACCAAAAAGTTCGCTTTCTATTAATTCTGAAGGAATTGCAGCGCAATTAACTTCAATTAAAGCGCCATTTGCTCTTTCACTTTTTTGGTGTAGCCAATGTGCAACAAGCTCTTTTCCAGTTCCGTTTGGACCAGTGATAAGAACACGAGCATCTGTGGCAGCCACTTTTTCAATCATGTCTTTTATTTTGGCAATAGCTTTACTTTCGCCAATCATTTCGTAGTTTTTACTAACCTTCTTTTTAAGCATTTTGTTTTCAACAACAAGCTCTTTTCGGTCTAATGCAATACGAACTGTATTTAATAATCTATTTAAATCTGGTGGTTTAGAAATGTAATCGAAGGCTCCAAGACGCATTGTGTTTACTGCAGTATCTAAATCGCCATGACCAGAAATCATTACCATTGGTGTTTCTGGCTTTAGCTTTTTTACTGCTTCTAACACTTCTACACCATCCATTTTAGGCATTTTTATATCACACAATACTAAATCGTAATCTTCTTTTTTAATTTTTTCAATTCCTGCAAGACCATCTTCTGCTTCATCAACCTGATAGGCATCATTCTCTTCTGTTAGAATTTTTATCAACACACGTCTAATAGTTGCCTCGTCTTCAATTACTAATATTTTTGACATATTTCTTTATATTTTTGTTTTAATATGTATATCTCTTTGAGGAAAAGGTATACTAATATTGTTTTCTCTAAACAGTTTATCTATTTCAAAACGAATATCACTTTTAGGAAACCTAGCATTAAAACTATCATTTATAGTAAATGCAACTCTAAAGTTAAGTGCACTATCGCCAAAATCTGTAAATAAAACATTAGGTTCTGGCTCTTTTAGTACATCTTGTTGAGATTTTGCAGCTTGTAATAATAATCGTTTTACTAATTGCACATCACTACCATAAGCGACACCAACATCTACAGTTTCACGTGTTGTTGTTCCGTTTTGTGTCCAGTTATATAAACTATTTGTAAGATATAGATGATTTGGTATAATAAGCACTTTATTATCTGCAGTTAGTGCTCTGGTGGTTCTTAATTTGATTTCTTCAACACGACCAACTTTACCTTCTATTTCAATAATATCACCAACATGTACTGATTGATCTATCAAAATAAAAACTCCAGAAATAATATCTTGAAATAGTGTTTGTAATGCGAGACCAATACCTATCAAAAGAGCTGCTGAAGCTGCAAAAATTCCAGTAACATTAATTCCTAAAGAATGTAGTGTTATTAAAAATATAATTACATATAACATCCAGCGAGCATAGCCAAATACAACTTTAAACTTCTTCTTATCGTCATAAGGCAAATTTCTACTAATAAGCTTTCTTAAAACAGTTAGAAACACTGAAGCTATAACAAGTACTGCACCTAATATTAATCCATCTTTAACACTTATAACTACATCTTCAGAAAATTGGAAGGATAAGTTTAAAAAATCATTTAACTCTTTCATCTTTTATTTTTAATATTTTAACCATTTATACAATTCTTTATAACTTGGTTTTTTGCCATACATTAAAATACCTACTCTATAAATTTTTGCTGCAAACCAAACAGCAAACATAAAGGTACCTATTAATAACAATAATGACACCACTTGTTGCCATATAGGAACTCCAAACGGAATTCGCATGAGCATTACCACTGGAGAGGTAAATGGTATAAACGAAAATATGGTAGAAATAGTACCATGAGGATCTTCAATTACTGTAAACACACCAACATAAACGGCTAAAATTAAAGGCATTAAAATTGGTAACATAAATTGCTGTGTATCTGTCTCGTTATCTACTGCTGCACCAATAGCTGCATATAGTGAACTATACAATAAATAGCCACCAATAAAGAAAAACATAAACGCTATAACAAGGTTTAAAATTGGTAATTTAAAAAAGGCTACCATTACATTTTGCATCTCGTTTTGTAATTCAGGAGATTGCATTGCCTGTTGCATCATTTCTTGTTGCGGTGTTTGCATTTGAGCCATATCAATTCCAAAAATTGCAGATAGCACAAAAACCATAATACCTCCTAAAATCATCCAGATAACAAACTGAGTAATTCCTGCTAATGAGGTTCCAATAATTTTTCCCATCATTAACTGTATTGGTTTTACTGACGAAATAATTACCTCTATAATTCGGCTTGTTTTCTCTTCAATAACACTACGCATTATCATGTTACCATAAATTATGATAAACATAAATAATAGATATCCTGCTGCTCCACCAAAGGCAAGTTTTAATATGTTATCTACTTTTGATGTTTTTTCTCCTGTAAAACTCTCTTGAGCAATATCAATTCTGGTTTTAGAGGCAGCTATTTTTTCAATATCTACACCATCTTGTTGCAGTTTTAAATCTGATAGCTTTTTTTCTAGTTTATTTTCTAAACTCGATATAATAGTTAACGAAGGTGAATCTTCAGAATAAAATTTAATTGCGTTTGTTATTTGTGCTGTATCACTACTTTTTCCGATATAAAGCAATCCGTATTCTTCTTTAGCTTTTACTTGTTTTTTAGCTTCGTCAAGTGATATATTACTTAATATAGAATAGGTTGTATTCTCAGTGTTTTTAAACACATCACTAACCAATCCTGTTTCGTCTAAAATTGAAATTGTACGCGCTTTATTATTGTTTATTTGCGACAAATATGCAACAACTGCAATAAGCGCAATCATAATCATCGGACTCAAAAATGTCATTACAATGAACGACTTATTCTTCACTTTTGTAAGATATTCTCTTTTTATGATAAGTGGTAAATGGTTCATGTTAGTTATTTTTTACAGTTTGAATAAATATATCGTTAGCACTTGGTATAACTTCAACAAAGTGATGCACTTCGGCTTTTGAAGTTAAAAAAGACAGCAAATCGTTTGATGTTTCATTAGCTGCAAGCTTAATGTTTAATTTAAGATCGTCGTTTAAGTTTTTAAACGTTGCAGGTTTTACTTCAAATTTTTCACTTATTGCTTTTAAAATGGCTTGTGCATTTTCTCTTTGTGGTTGCATACCAACTTCAAATGTATTGGTTTTATACTGACGCTTAATATCTGTTAGCTTACCATCTAATACTTTGTTAGATTTATGTATTAATGCAATATGGTCGCATAATTCTTCAACAGATTCCATACGATGTGTAGAGAAAATAACCGTAGCACCTTCATCACGTAATTGTAATATTTCGTCTTTAATAAGTGAAGCGTTTATAGGATCGAAACCAGAAAAAGGCTCATCAAATATTAATAGTTTTGGTCTGTGTAACACAGTAACAATAAATTGTATTTTTTGCGCCTGACCTTTGCTTAGCTCTTGTATTTTTTTGTTCCACCAGTCGCCAATATCGAGTTTATCAAACCAATATTTTAAGCGTTTTTTAGCTTCTTGTTTAGATAAACCTTTTAATTGTGCTAAGTATAATGCTTGCTCACCAACTTTCATCGATTTATACAAACCACGCTCTTCTGGTAAATATCCAATATCAGATATATGCGAAGGTTTTAAAGGCGAACCATCAAGTAACACTTTACCTTCGTCTGGCATTGTAATTTGATTGATAATTCTAATTAGTGTAGTTTTTCCTGCTCCATTAGGACCAAGTAATCCAAAAATACTGCCTTTAGGAACAGAAATGGATACATTGTTTAGTGCTTTAAAATCTCCAAAACTTTTAGAAACGGAGTTAGCAACTAATAAATCATTCATAAATTAGTGTTTGTGAGGGTTACAAAATATTTGTGTTGTAAATATATTAAATGTTACAGTTAAGGTAAACTTATAAGCTCATTAATTTACCTAAAAAGCACCAGAAATAGCATAAAAAACAAAACCCACCCTTAAATAAATTAAGGATGGGAAAAAATTGCTATGAAAAAGAAAAATACCACTAAAGTTAATTAGTGATAAATCAAATATAGTGTTTTTTATCAAATTAACACTTGATTAAGAAAACATATCTTTCACTTTTTCAAAAAATGACTTGTCGCTACTTTCAGGTTTTGGCTGAAAATGCTCATCATTTTTCATGCTTTCAAAAAATTCTTTTTGCTCTTTACTAAGTGTTTTTGGAGTCCAAACATTAACATGAACAAGCAAGTCTCCTCCACCATATCCATTAATACTTGGTATACCTTTGCCTCGTAAACGTAATATTTTACCAGACTGAACACCTTGTTCTATCTTAATTCTTACTTTTCCTGTAACAGTATCAATTTCAGTAGATGTTCCTAAAACTGCATCTGGTAAACTTACATACAAATCGTAGTGTAAATTATCACCTTCACGTTTTAGTGTTGGGTGCTCTTCTTCTTCAATAACCACAAGCAAATCACCTGCTATTCCATTTCCTGGCGCATCGTTACCTTTTCCTGTTACTTTTAGTTGCATACCATCAACAACACCTGCTGGTATTTTTACAGATACTGTTTCTTCAACAACTTTTAGTCCTTGAGCATCTGCATCAGATGGTTTTTTATCTATCATTTGTCCAGCACCTCCACAAGTAGGACAAGCTGATGACGTTTGCATACGTCCTAAAATTGTATTTGTAACTCTGGTAACCTGACCATGACCATTACACGTGCTACATGTTTTGTAAGTAGTGCCTGGAGCTTGCACTTTACGTTTTACTTTTAGTTTTTTCTCAACACCATTTGCAATATCTTCGAGATTTAAAGTTACTCTAATACGTAAATTGCTTCCTTTAACACGACGCTGACCTCCACCAAAGCCACCACCAAAACCAGAGAAACCACCTCCTCCACCAAAGGCACCACCAAAAATATCACCAAACTGGCTGAATATGTCATCCATATTCATTCCGCCGCCACCACCAAAACCACCAGCACCTTCAAATGCTTGGTGACCAAACTGGTCGTAACGCGCTTTTTTATCTGGATCGCTTAACACCTCATAAGCTTCGGCTGCTTTTTTAAACTTTTCTTCAGCAGACTTATCATCAGGGTTTTTATCTGGATGATATTTTAAAGCTTTTTTTCTGTAAGCCTTTTTTATTTCATCTGGTGTTGCGCTTTTTGAAACTCCTAGTATGTCGTAAAAATCTTCTTTCATGTGCTTATTTATATTGTTTTTTAATGGTCACATGTAACATCTTTTAATCATTTTTATAATTGATATAATAAGAATTACAAATGTTTCATTAAAATATATTTTTCGTTTCCGATAGTTCGGTAATCTTAATAATAACTATTTAAAATCCTGTAACCACTTTAGGGAAACGAATTACTTTATCGCCTAATTTATAACCTTTTTCAACCACATCAACAATTTTACCTTTTAGGTCGTCGGTTGGTGCAGCAATTTGAGTAATAGCTTCGTGCTCGTCTGCATTAAACGCATCACCAGCTTTTACCTCAACTTTGGTTAATCCTTTTTGCTCTAACGTAGATAGCAGTTTTTGATAAATAAGCAATACGCCTTTACGTAAATCTTCAGCTTCTTTATCGTCTTCAATATGTGTCAGTGCACGTTCAAAATCGTCTAAAACTGGCAGAATAGATTTCATTAGATCTTCGCTAGCTGTTTTAAATAACTCAATACGCTCTTTGCTTGTTCGTTTTTTATAGTTTTCAAACTCAGCAAACAACCTCATAAACTTATCTTTTTCTTTGGCAAGGTCTTCTTTTAACTGGTCTTCAACACTAAGTTCTTCTACTTGTGTAACGTTGTTTACCTCTTCATTAACCTGGCTATCGTTTGCTTTTTCTTTGTTCTCTTTTTTGCTCATAGTTTAAAACACATTTGTATCTCTGATGTGAGTTTGCAAAAGTACTGCCATTATTACTAAAATGTCAAAATGTCACTAACTTTTTTTTATGTGTAAATTACGTAGAACTACGTATAGATTTTTAAGTTTAAAAATGCTAACTTCGTTTGTATTGATATAGATAATTTAAACAATACATATCGTTGAATTAGCACCAATAAAAATAATGAGATTTTCAGAAAGAATAGGTAAGCGAATACCTCGAGTAGAAATCCAAATAGACTCGATGGATAATGAATTGAAAAATAGCTTATGGAATGTAATATCCATTTCTATTATTAAACCTTTACAGCACAGAGATTGGAAATACCAATCTTCATATGAAACATTGATTGACTCTATATGGTTTTCCTTTTTCAAAGAGCCTTTAGATAACATACCTAATCATACGAGTAAAATAGCTTCGGAAATTAGAAATAGATACTTTAATTGGGATTATTTAGACGTATATGATTTTCTTGATTTTTTAAGTACAATGTCAAATGAATTTGATACCGAAGAATTCATCTATTCTTGTGATTCTATTTTAAAAAGAGAACTTTCAGGGTATCGCTTTGTTAATGGGAAATTGGCACCAATAACAAGTCAAGAAGAAATTAGCGAAATTGAAAGGGCTATAAACTCAACTTCGGACAATGGCTTGAAGGGAGTTAATATTCATCTTACCGAAGCACTGAATAAATTATCTGACAAGAAAAACCCAGACTATAGAAACTCTATTAAAGAATCAATATCTGCTGTAGAATCACTATGTCAGCAAATAACTAATGACCCAAAAGCAGAACTTGGAAAAGCTCTAAAAGTGTTAAAAAATAAATTTCCAATTCACGGTGCATTAGAAAAAGGATTTAAAAGCATCTATGGATACACAAGTGACGGAGACGGTATTCGACACGCTATGATGGAAGAATCAAATTTAGACCAAGAAGATGCTCTATTTATGGTCATTTCTTGTAGTGCATTTATAAACTATTTGATAGCAAAAGCAATTAAATCTGAAATAATAATTAAATAAAACTGGGTATAATACCATATAAAAAAATCAACATTGTGCTTTATCAAAGGTCGTTCAAAATTTACTTCAACAAATCTTCAATTGCTGGTTGTAAATGGTGGTAGTTAAAACTAAAGCCTTTATTTTCTATTTTTTTAGCACTTACGCGTTGGCTTTCAAACAATAATATATGCATATCGCCTAATACCAGTTTCATAACTGTTTTTGGTATGTTTGGCAACCACAATGGTCTGTACATCGTTTTGGCTATTACTTTGGTAAGTTCTGCATTGGTTACTGGGTTTGGTGCAGCGGCATTGTAAACACCTTCTAAATTATACTTTAGTACATACACAAAAAGCCTGGCTAAATCTGTAATATGTATCCATGATTGCCATTGGTCGCCAGAGCCAAAAGCGGCTCCCATACCAAAACCAATTGGTTTTATAATTTGTGGTAAAGCGCCTTCGGTTTCATCTAATACTAGTCCTATTCGTACTTTGGCTACGTTTATATTTAGGTTTGTAAACTCGTTAGCTGCAGCTTCCCATTGGCTAACCACTTGCCCTAAAAATGTTGAGGATACCTCTGTACTATTCTCATCGTAATAATTAGTTAGCGAGTCTGGATAAATACCTATTGCACTTGCCGAAATAAGTTGTTTTACGCTATGATTTTGCTTGCCAAGTGCTTCTTTTAGTACGTTTAACGATTGCAATCTGCTATTAAGAATGGCTTTTTTATAGCTTGGTGTCCAACGTTTTGAGATGGTTGTTCCTGCTAAATTAATAATGGCATCGACACCTTCAAAACAAGCAGTATCAATTTTATTATCACTCGGATTCCAATAAAACCCTTTATAATTTTCTTGTGTGGTAAGCTTGCTTTTTGACGTTGTTAAATAATGAACAGCGATATCTTTTTTGTGGCATTGTTTTACAATGGCTTTCCCTACCAATCCTGTCGCTCCTGTTATTAAAACCCTCATGTTTACTTTTTATGTAAAGTTACTAAATGCTAATGCCATTGATTGTGACTTTAATGTCAATTTAACAGATTTAACTAAACTTTAAAGGTTTTGGTCTTCCTGACTCTTAGTATTTGGCTCTAAACTCGCGAATGCTACGTGCCTTTTCTAGCACGAAGCATTTCACGTTTACCAGGAGGACCAGGTAGTTTTTCGACCAAAAAGCCAACTGCTATCATAGCTCGCCTTACACTTCCTTTTGCTGAATAGGTTACTAAAACGCCATCTGGTTTTAAGGCATTATACATGATTTTAAAGATGTCTTCTGTCCATAATTCTGGTTGCACTTTAGCTCCAAAAGCATCAAAATAAATAAGATTATAAGTGTTTTTATCTTCAATATCATTAAAGAATTTTTTCTGCTTTGTAAGTGTAAATTCAGGTGTAATATTATGATTTTCTTCCCAAGTGCATTCGTGAAGTTTATTAAAGGTATCGTCTTTTTTATTGACCAATAATTGCTCGCTATAATTAAGTGCTTCGATTTCTTGATTTGTAATAGGATATGCTTCAACACCTACATAATCTACAGTCACATTAAGTTGTTTGGCATTAAGTAAGGTGAGTAAAGCATTTAAACCTGTGCCAAAACCAATTTCGAGAATTTTAATTGGTTGCTGTGTAAATTGTTCAACAAAAAAAAGCAAACCATGATTTATAAACACATGGTTTGCTTCTTGTATTGCTCCATGAATAGAATGATAATGCTCATCCCACTCTTGTATATGTATAGTTTTTGAACCGTCTGCGGTTGTTATAATGTTGCGTTGCAAACCTATTGCTTAATCAACACACCATCAGCTTCAAACGAAAATGTTTTTTTAGGTGCTGTAATTGCTGCTATTTCTTCAGGAGTTGCTCCACCATCTTCAGCATAATGACGTTGCTCATCAACAGGAACTTCGTTAACAAAAGCTTTTCCGTTAAGTACTACTTCTTTACCTGCTAAATCTTTAGGCATAAAAAAAGCGTAATCCTTAAATTTAACCATTACTTGCTCGCCATTTTCTAAATCAACTTTCATCCAGCAACCTTTTGATTGACAAACCTCTTCAACTTTACCAATCATTTTAGAGTTTACAGTATCACCAACTTTCATTGCTTTATAGTGTTCTGCCATACGTGCTGCAGGAAGTGCATCTGCGTCATTAATTTCCATTCCAACTGATGTATAATTTACCTCTTGCTTTTCAATTTCTTGAGTTTCAGGTTTTTTATCGTTGTCTTTACAAGACACTAATGCTAATGTAATTGCTAATATGCTTACTATTTTCTTCATGATTGTGTTAAATTATTTAAAATTATGTAACTACAAATATACATTTTTTTAAAAACTGTTTTAGGTTTTTTATCCAGCTTAATTTACCTAAATTTGCTGCTGAAAAACAAAAACGATGACAAAAATATCAACCAACGAAATCGATATCGTAAAGTCAGAGAAATCACGAATTAACGATGTAGATTTTGACAACTTAGTTTTTGGAAGAACATTCACTGACCACATGTTTTATTGTGATTATGTAGATGGTGAATGGCAACAACCAAAAATAGTACCATATCAACCTATAACTATTGAACCTTCTGCTAGAGTTTTCCATTACGGACAAGCTGTTTTTGAAGGTATGAAAGGTTATAAAGACGACAATGGAGATGCTTGGCTATTTAGACCAAACGACAATTTTGAGCGAATTAATAAATCAGCCGCAAGGTTAGCAATTCCTGAATTTCCTAAAGAATACTTTTTTGAAGGATTAACCACACTTTTAAATATGGATAAAGCGTGGATAAAAAAAGGAAAAGGAAACTCTTTATACATACGTCCGTTTGTATTTGCTACAGAGCCTGCAATATCGGCTTCACCAGCAAACAACTATAGATTTATGATTATTTGCTCTCCTGCAAAAGCTTATTATACAGCTAAATTGCGTGTTTTATTTGCCGAAAAATACAGTAGATCTGCCAATGGAGGTGTTGGTTTTGCTAAAGCTGCTGGTAACTATGCTGCGCAGTTTTATCCTACTAATTTGGCTAACAAAAAAGGATATCAGCAAATTATATGGACAGATGCTAATACACATGAGTATCTTGAAGAAGCAGGTACTATGAATATTTTCTTTAGAGTAAATGATACTTTAATAACTGCTCCTACATCTGATAGAATTTTAGATGGTATTACTCGTAAAAGTGTTATACAAGTTGCTGAAGACCATAATTTAAAAGTTGAAGTACGACCTGTAAGCGTTAAAGAAATAAAAGAAGCTGCTGCCAATGGAAGTCTAAAAGAAATTTTTGGTGCTGGTACTGCTGCTGTAATTAGTCCTATTGCTGCTTTTGAGCATGGAGGCGATGTGTTTGAATTACCTGAATTAGATAATTCTTATGCGCTACAAATAAAAGATTACATTTTGAATATACAACACAACTTATCGGAAGATAAACACGGTTGGAGATTTAAAGTATAAATTATAAGTCATAAAAAAAGAAGCCAATTGGCTTCTTTTTTTTATTTGTTTAATATCTCTGCAATATTAGGTTTAAAGTAATTAGGACCTTTTAAAACCTTACCATCTTCTCTGTAAATTGGTTCGCCATTTTCACCTAGTTTACTCATATTGCTACGTTGTATTTCGTCAAAAACTTCTTCAATTTTGTGTTGTAAGCCATGTTCTATAATTGTACCACAAAGTATGTAAAGCATATCGCCTAAAGCATCAGCAACTTCAACTAAATCGTCGTTGTTTGCCGCTTCAAGATATTCTTCATTTTCCTCACGCATTAGCTTATAACGAAGTGTGTTTTTTTCTAGTCCTAAACTAGCTTTTGGAGTTTCTCTGTGACCTATTTTAAATGCTGTATGAAATGCTTTAACAGCTTCTATTTTGTTCTTCATTTTAATTGACTTAATTTAGCGTAAAAATAGCTATATGTTTACAAAAGGTCAATGGGTTTTCGGTATTTTATTTGCAGTTGCTTTTATAACAACGTTAATTTACACTTACCGAAAAGATCTTAAACTTCATAAAAAGTACTATAAAGGCAGTGTTTGGGTGCTTGTTGTATTTATTTCGTTTATTTTATTTATTCTTTTTATAAAATCTGTTTTTAAGTAATCCTTTTCTTTCAGATTAAACCATCTAATTATCAGTTATTTAATTATCAATTTTATTGATAACTGTTGGTATTTGTAGGCTTTCGCTAGATAATCATAAATTGATTATCTTTGGGTAATTCTCCAACCCATCTAAGAAAATGAAAGCATTTAAGTACATCCTATTTTTAATTCTAGTTTTAATTATCGGTTTTTCAATTTATGTTGCAGTGCAACCAAACACTTTTACTGTTGAAAGAACTCGAACTATAAAAGCACCTTCTTCTGTGATTTATAATAATGTTATTGATTTTAAAAATTGGGAAAGTTGGTCGTCTTGGGTTGAAATGGATCCTGATTTAAAAATTACGTATCCAGAACAAACTAAAGGTGTAGGTGGCTCATATACTTGGGAAGATAAAGATGGTGTTGGCGTTATGAAAACAATACATGCTAATGAACCAAAAAGTATTGAACAAACTATGCAGTTTGCTGATTTTCCAGCCTCAGATGTTTCATGGACTTTTAAACCTAATGGTCATGGAGCGACAGATGTAACATGGAAAATTTCTGGTAAAGATTTGCCTTTTGGCTTTAAAGCCTTTGCCATAATTATGGGTGGAATGGAAAAACAAATCGGACCACATTATGAGCGTAGTTTAGAAAAACTAGATAGTGTTGTTGTAAAAAGTATGAGCGAGTATACTGTAAAAGTAGATGGTATTACAGAATATGGTGGAGGATTTTATATGTTTAAAACCACATCAGCAACATCTAGCAATATTAGCAATACTATGGCAAAACAGTATGCTGAAATTATGAATTATATGGGAGAGCATAATATTCCTCAAAGCGGAATGCCTTTTACTATTTACAATGAAATGAGTATTGGAAATGGAAATGTAATTATGAGTAATGCAATTCCTGTTAGAGACAAAGTAATTATAGCTGATGATAGTAATGTATTATGTGGCTACATGGATAAAACCAGAGTGCTTAAAATAACACTAAAAGGCAATTATACAAACCTTAGTAAAGCTTGGGAAATTGCAATGAAACACTTAAAAGATAATAATTTAGAAGCATCAGAAATGAAGCCTTTTGAAATTTATACTAACGATCCTGGCAGTTATCCTAATCCTTCTGATTGGGTTACTGAAATATATATACCTATTAAAGAACAAATAACCGAAACAGAGCAGAATTGAAACAACTCCTTTTAGTTTTTATTGGTGGTGGATTTGGTAGTGTACTTAGGTTTATAATTGCCAAATACCTCAACAGTTCAGAAAACGGAATTCCGTATGGTACGTTTGCTGCCAATATAATTGGTAGTTTACTTATAGGAATTATTTTAGGTTTGGCAGCAAAAAACAATACTCTTACTGAAAACCAGACTCTTTTACTAGCAACAGGGTTTTGTGGTGGTTTTACAACGTTTTCAACCTTTGCTTATGAAAACCATGTGTTTTTAAAAACTGGTGACCTAACAAGTTTTGCACTTTATACAATAGCTAGTTTTGTAATTGGATTTTTAGCTGTTTTCTTAGGAATGTATTTGGTGAAAGCTTAATGCTTTTTAAAAGCCTTTACTCCTGCTCTTACTTCAGTATCTAAATAGTTTTCTCTTGGTACAATTGGGCAAGAATACTTTTCGTTATAGGCACAATATGGATTATACGCAGAATTAAAATCAACAATTATAGTATCTCCATCAGGAATTCGCATATCTATATAGCGTCCTCCACCATAACTTTCTTCTCCATTTGTATTATCTAAAAAAGGCAAAAACAAGTAGTCTTCAAAGCCTTCTTTTTTAATTAAATCTTGGTTTTGATAGATATTTAATTTGAATGGTTTTCCCTTCAAATCAAAAATCAATTCTCCGTATTTTACATATTCAGGAAGTCTATCAGTAGTTGTCTTCATTTTAAAAGGTTGCTCATCGACAGTCCTTACAAATTTGGCAGTAACCACATAAACAGAATCAAATTTAAAAAAATCTAATCCTTTAAACTTCTCTCTATCCTTTTCCTTTAATGGCGATTTAGAAGCATCTTTATATTCTGAATTTATTTCACGTTGAAATTCAGTTTCACCCAAAATAGGCTGCTTACTTTGTCCGCAACTTAAGGCTGAAATAAATAATAAGAGAATTATAATTTGTTTCATCTGTTAATATTTATTGTTTTTTATGGTCAAATGGAACATCCATATTATCATTTACTATGCATAAAAAAATAGTTATCGATGTTTCATTTTTATTTTTTTTCAATTCAAAAATACAACTTCCAATTATTTTATTTAGCTTTGAGTTTCAAAATACAAAAAACAATGTGTAACAACGTCAGAATTAATAAGGTACAATATACCTCTTATACTAAGAGTTGGACACATTATATATTATGACGATGTAAATATTTAATAATACTATATATAAAAGTCCAACATTGATGTTGGACTTTTTATTTTTATACTAATAAATCAAAAATGAAACTTTTTAATTATTTATACTACAATTTAGGCCATGGCTACATAAATACCTTTAGAGGATTATCTAAAGAAGTTTGGTGGCTTGCACTTGTAACACTTATTAACAGAGCTGGCACAATGGTTATCCCATTTTTGTCTCTGTATTTAACTACAAATCTAGAGTTCTCTTTAGATAATGTTGCTTGGATTATGACCGCTTTTGGATTAGGCTCTATAGCAGGCTCATGGATTGGCGGTAAGCTTACAGACATGATTGGCTATTATAAAGTAATGGTTTTTAGTCTTTTATTAAGTGGACTTTTATTTATTGGCTTTCAGTTTTTAAACACTTTTACAAGTATTTGTATTGGTATTTTTATACTTATGACAGTTGCAGACATGTTTAGACCTGCTATGTTTGTTGCATTAAGTGCTTATAGTAAACTCGAAAATAAAACTCGAAGTGTGACCTTAATTCGTTTAGCTATAAACCTTGGTTTTTCTGCTGGTCCTGCTATTGGAGGATTAATTATTACAACTATGAGTTATGGAGGCTTATTTTGGGTAGATGGCATTACTTGTATGATTGCAGCTATTGTATTGCTTAATGTGTTGCACCCTAAAAAGGCAAAAATATTAGATATGGAAATTAATCCTAACCCTAAATCTGCATATAAAGACAAACCATTTTTGATATTTTTCTTTGCCATGGTAATTTTTGGCGTTGTCTTCTTACAATTTCTATCAACACTTCCTTACTTTTATAAAGAAGGCGTTGGTTTATCAGAATTTGAAATCGGATTATTAATGGCATTAAATGGTATTTTAATTTTTGTATTTGAGATGCCACTCATAAAGTGGCTGGAACAGAAAGGATATACAAAAGTTGGTTTAATGATTTTTGGTTTATTATTAACTACTGTGAGTTACTTGTTTTTAATGTATAACACATTAATTGTTTTAATAGTAGTTAGTATGATAATTGTCACTTTTGGTGAGATGATTGTATTTCCATTTTCAAATGCATTTTCTTTAAAGCGATCTAAACGAGGTCTTCAAGGAGAATACATGGCCTTATATAGTATTGCATTTTCAATTTCTCATGTATTTGCACATAATCTCGGTTTTCAAATGATTGATAGCCTTGGCTTTGATAATACATGGATTTTAATGGTTATTTTAGGGTGTATTGGATTAGTTTTATTAATCCTTCTTAAAAAATTCATGAAATCTAAAAGTGAGACTCAATAATTAAAAAATGATTATGAAAAATATTATATATATACTATTTGCTTTGTTATTTATAAGCTGTAATTCTTTTGAAAAGAAAGACGAAAAAATTGTTGAGTTAAAAACAGAAAAGGTATTTCCAAAGCTAGAACCTAATCGTTATAATGTTGCATTTTTAATTATGGATGGCACATACAACACAGAGTTAACAGCGCCTTTCGATATTTTTCAACATACTATTTTTAGAGATAGTATTAAACCAATGAATGTGTTTACAGTTGCTAATACAGATAATGCTATTACAACTTTTGAAGGTATGAGAATCATTCCAGATTTTAATTATGTAAATGATTCGCTGCCAAAAATTGATATCTTGGTTGTACCAAGTGCCGAACATCATTTAGATACTGATTTAAAAGATGATATAATGCTAAATTTTATTAAAAAAGTAGATAAAGAAGCTCTATTTGTAACTTCGCATTGTGATGGCGCTTTTGTATTAGCTAAAGCTGGTTTACTTAATGATGCAGTATCTACAACTTTTCCAAGTGATATAGATGCTATGCGAGAAATGTTTCCAGATTTAGACATTAGAAAAGATGTTCTTTTTGTACATGATGGAAAATATATTACTTCAGCTGGTGGAGCAAAAAGTTTTGAAGCCGCTTTGTATTTATGTGAATATCTTTACGGGAAAGACATTGCTAAAAGTTTAGCTAGTGGATTGGTTATTGATTGGAACCTTGATAAAGTTAAGCATCTGGTTATAGAAAAGTAATTACTTTACTGGTTTAACTTCATTATACTTTATAACATGAGACAATACAATTTGCGTTTTAGTCTCGCCATAAATAATAAGTTGGTCAATAAAGCTTTCAAGGTGTTTTTGGTTTTTTAATACTACTTCCATCACAATGTTTTCATTTCCTGTAATACGATAACAGTTTAAAACCTCATCATAGGTTTTAACTTTTTCTAAAAAAGGTTTAAGCATACCCATAAAAGCGCGTAAAGTAATAAGCGCTTTTAATTGATAACCAGCATCTAAAGGAGATATTGAAGTTTTATATCCTTGAATAATACCAGCATCTTCCATTCTTTTAATACGTTCGGAAACTGCAGGTGAACTTATGCCAACTTGCCTTCCAATTTCCGCATTAGATTGCCTAGCATTTTGCTGTAAGCATTTTAAAATCTTCCAATTAAGAGAATCTATATTCATTTTAAACTAAAACTAATCAAAAAACTTAATATTTAAAGCAAATATAACGTTTTACTTTAAAATCAATTGTCTAAAATCATTACTTGTCACTAATTTTGATGAAATTGCTATTAAAAAATGTACTACAATATCCCATCTCATCTTTCTGAACTACCTATATATCAAAAGGCTATGGAAATTATTATATTATCCAGAAGTATCTCTACTTACCTTAATCAAGATTTAGCGTATTTGAGACCTGATGGCACAGAAGATGATAATATTTACTTTTCAGGAGATATCGTACAGCAATCTGTTAATTTAGCACCAGAAATTGTTAGTGCTGAATTAGAACGCTACTCAGACAAAAAGCATAAGCACGTAGCTACATTAGAACGTTTAACCAATATGCTTTATAAAAATTGTAAACGTTTAGAACGCAGTAATAGTAATGGTAGAGATTATTTACCAATTTTACGTAGTGAGTTGAAAAAATTCAAAAAATTGCAACATACCTGGATGTTGACTTTGTAAAACTAATCTAAATGAAATCCGTGATTTTTTGGCAGTCCTAATTTTTTAATAAATTTATTCCATCTAGGGTCTCCCCATAAAAGTTTCATTTCTGGATAATTTAGAACTTCTAACAAAGAAGTATCCCTATGGCTGTATGCCTTATCTAACCACTCAAAGGTTTTATTCTTATCACCTCTAAAAGCGTACACATGAGCAATGTTTGGCCATGAATCTATACTGTATTCTGCAAGAAACCCATTCAATAACCTATCAGCCTTTTTTTTGTCACCTGCTGCATACACGATCATACATTTTCGATATAAACTCCAAAACGGATCAGTACTCTTTTCTATCTCAATATGAGCTTTGTCTACTTTTCTTTGCCCTAAATAAATCAAGGACATAAAGTTATGACCTGAATCCGAATTTGGAAATGCTTGTAAATACGTATTCATAGCCTGCTCTGCCTCATTGTATTGCTCGTTCCAAGCGTAAGTAAGCGATAAATTATAATAGCTTAAATAATTGAGTGGGTCCTGCTCTATGGATTGTTCTAGCATAGTAATACTTTTTTCCAGATAACCTAAATTCAAATAATTAATTGCTACTTCCCTAATGACATTCGCATCGTTAGGTGCCAACTGTAAAGCTTTTTGCAAATTTATGTTAGAGGCTTCAAAATCCCAATGTAACATATGATACTTCGATAATCTTGCATATCCGTAAGCATAATTAGGATCCAATCGTATAGCTTTTTTGGCAGCTGCTATTGCCGAAATGGTTGCCTCTTTAATTGGCTTATAAGCAAAATTTAAACCACTATCAAAATAAACTGTACTCAATAACACCCAAGAAGGCGCATACGTACTATCAATAGCGATAGACTCTTTCAGCAATTGTTCTGCTCTTATATTGTCGTCTCTATTAGAAGCATCGTACAATTGTTTCGCCTTTAAATACAAATTATACGCTTCTGGTTCGACTTTTTTAGACGCAATACTCTGCCCCATTAAACTCACTTTAAGTTGTTGAGTTACTGCTGCTGCAATTTCATCTTGAATTTTAAATATGTCATCCATTGGCCTATCGTAGGTTTCTGACCATACATGAGTTCCTGTTGACACATCTATAAGTTGTGCAGTAATACGAAGAGTATTACCAGATTTTCTAATACTTCCTTCTAAAATATGGTTTACATGTAAGGTTTTACCTATTTCGGTAGTTGTAACATCTTTTCCTTTAAAAGAAAAAGAAGAAGTCCTACTGATAACTTTTAAATTTGGAATCTTTACCAATAAGTTTAATATTTCTTCGCTAATGCCATCACTAAAGTATTCCTGATCCTTTAACGGACTCATATCGGCAAAGGCCAATACTGCAATAGATCTATCCTTATCAACAATAACTTTACTTTTATCATCTCTTACTAAATCCGTTTTTGGGTTTTTAAAGATATTTACAGCTAGTAAAACAATTGCAATACATAGCGCAGCAAGAATAATTTTATTCAGTTTTACACTAGTTTTAGTTGTAATAGATTCAGTAGGCTCAACATCTACAGTTTTTTTTAATCCATCTGGTGTTACTTCATAAATCCAAGAAAAAATAAGCCAAATTGGAAAACAAATCACTAAAAGCAATAAAATTGTCTTTAAAACATATTGAGGTGCATTAAATAAAGGTAGAGTAATAGCTAAAACTTGAATTATTACCCAGCATCCAACAATATAGGCCAAAGCAGACTTAAAAACGTTACGTCGTTTGAGCTCTTGCAGATAGTTTTTTAAATTCATCCCATTGATAAAAAGTAAAGTAAATTAAATAATAAATTCTTAAAAAATCTATTTATTTAATAATTAAGTTTTTACAATATATTTTAGATAAAAACTATTAAAAACACCTGCATGTCGACATTATAAAAGTTTAAAGACTCAATTTTAAACCATAACTATCTGAGGTCACAATCTGGCTTTGAGCTTCAAAATATTTTTCAGATTTAATTGTGTACAGTAGCCAATCGAAATAATTTTTTGATCTTCTCTGAAAACGATAATTTAAAGTAGCTTCCATATCTATATAATTTTGATTAAACTTCAGTTTGTAAATTGAGGGTAACACAAATTTACGAGCACTTTAAGTCTTCTGCACAACTATTTAGATAAGCGGTAAATTTCAATCTTTAAAAGACAATACAGTACAAAAATTAACGACCAATAGCCTGGCTTTTAACAACAAAAATCCCAACTATATAACACAGTTGGGATTTTTTATAATTTATAAAGTTACCTCATCGCACTTGTGATAAGCAACTTAAGTAAGTTTACATATTTCTTCGATACTGACCTCCAACTTCAAATAAAGCTGATGTAATTTCGCCAAGTGAACATACTTTACAAACATCCATTAGTGCTTCAAAAATGTTTTCGTTATGAATAGCTTTTGTTTGAAGGTTTTTTAATAATGCTTTTGTATCGTTTGCTTTATGAAGATTCTCTAAAGTTTTTATTTGGAAAAGTTTTTCTTCTTCAGTTGCTCTAATAACTTCTTTTGGCTGTATTGTTGGTGAGCCTGAGCTACTTAAAAACGTGTTAACACCTATTATTGGAAATTCACCATTATGTTTTAAAGTTTCATAATACAAGCTTTCTTCTTGTATTTTACTACGTTGATACATAGTTTCCATAGCACCAAGAACACCTCCTCTTTCGGTAATTCTATCAAACTCTGCCAAAACAGCTTCTTCAACTAAATCTGTTAATTCTTCTATAATAAAAGACCCTTGAATTGGATTTTCATTTTTTGCTAAACCTAGTTCTTTATTAATAATTAACTGTATTGCCATTGCTCTTCTAACACTTTCTTCAGTTGGTGTTGTTATAGCTTCATCATACGCATTGGTGTGCAATGAATTACAGTTATCATAAATTGCATACAAAGCCTGTAGTGTTGTACGAATATCATTAAAATCAATCTCTTGAGCATGTAAGCTTCTACCTGAAGTTTGAATATGGTATTTTAACATTTGCGCTCTTGCATCTGCTCCATATTTATTCTTCATGGCTTTTGCCCAAATTTTACGAGCTACACGACCAATAACTGCATATTCTGGATCGATACCATTTGAGAAAAAGAACGATAAGTTTGGTCCAAAATCGTTGATATTCATTCCTCTACTTAAGTAGTATTCTACATAAGTAAATCCATTAGATAAAGTTAAGGCAAGTTGTGTAATTGGGTTTGCTCCTGCTTCGGCAATATGATATCCAGAGATAGACACACTATAAAAGTTTCTAACATTATTTTCGATAAAATACTCTTGAACATCTCCCATTAAACGCAATGCGAACTCTGTAGAGAAAATACATGTGTTTTGTGCTTGATCTTCTTTTAATATATCAGCTTGAACCGTTCCTCTAACTTGAGCAATGGTATTCTTTTTAATTTCGGCATAAACATTTGCAGGCAATACTTGATCTCCTGTAATACCTAAAAGCATTAGTCCTAATCCGTCGTTACCTTCTGGTAAATCGCCATTATAAGATGGTCGTGTTTTACCTTTATAAATCTTAGTAATTTTGGCTTCTACTTCTTTTTCTAATCCGTTTTCTTTAATGTAGATTTCACATTGCTGATCGATGGCAGCATTCATAAAGAAGCCTAGTAACATTGGTGCAGGACCATTAATTGTCATACTCACAGAAGTCATAACATCTGCTAAATTAAATCCTGAATACAATTTTTTGGCATCATCCAAGCAACAAATACTAACACCAGCATTTCCTATTTTACCATAGATGTCTGGTCTATAGTCTGGATCGTTACCATAAAGAGTTACACTATCAAAAGCAGTTGACAAACGTTTTGCTGGCAATCCAGCACTCACATAATGAAAACGACGGTTTGTACGTTCTGGTCCACCTTCTCCTGCAAACATACGTGCTGGATCTTCACCTGTACGTTTAAAAGGATATAATCCTGACGTATAAGGGAATTCTCCTGGTACATTTTCTTGTAATGTCCAACGTAAAATATCTCCCCAAGCTTGATACTTAGGCAAAGCTACTTTAGGAATTTGAGTGTGAGATAGTGATTCTGTATGTGTTTCTATTTTAATTTCTTTCCCTCTTACTTTAAATGAATAAATAGGGTTTTTGTATTTATTAACTTTATCATTCCAACCTGTAATAACTTCCCAATTGTAAGGGTCTAAATTAAGTTTTACTCTGTCGAATTCTCCAACTAAAAGTTTTATAAAGTCTTTATTTTCTTTAGATTCAATAGATTTAGAATCGATTCCTGCTTTATCTAATTCTGGAGATTTACCAATTACAGATTCTACAGTTTTATAAATTCCGTAAAGTCGTTGAGCAACCTCTACTTGTTCGTTAGCTGTTTTATCATAAGCTCTATTATTCTCAGCAATTTCAGATAAGTAACGCGTTCTTGAAGGTGGAATCACAAAAATCTTTTCGCTCATTTCTTTAGAAATCTCAAACTTAGATTTTAATTCGCTATCTGCTTTTTCAACCAACTTATCCATTACAGCTTTATAAAGCGTATTCATTCCTGGATCATTAAATTGCGATGCAATGGTTCCGAAAACTGGCAATTCATCTTGAGGTGTATCCCAAAGATTATTATTACGCATGTACTGTTTTTTCACATCACGAAGTGCATCTAACGAACCTCGTTTATCGAATTTATTAATTGCTACTAAATCAGCAAAATCAAGCATATCAATTTTTTCCAACTGCGTTGCAGCACCAAATTCTGGTGTCATCACATAAAGTGATACATCACTATGCTCAATAATTTCGGTATCAGATTGACCAATACCTGAAGTTTCTAAAATAATTAAATCGTACTCAGCAGCTTTTAAAACTTCAATAGCTTCATGAACATATTTTGAAAGCGCTAAGTTAGATTGTCGTGTTGCTAAACTACGCATATACACACGAGAATTGTTAATAGCATTCATACGAATACGATCACCTAAAAGTGCGCCTCCTGTTTTACGTTTTGAAGGATCTACAGAGATTAAACCAATTGTTTTTTCAGGAAAATCGATTAAAAAACGACGAACCAACTCATCAACTAAAGAAGACTTACCAGCTCCTCCAGTTCCTGTGATTCCTAAAACTGGTGTTTTAGATGCTTTATTTTTAGCATGAATTTTATTAAGTGTTTCTTTTGCTACTTCAGGGAAGTTCTCAGCAGAAGAAATAACTCTAGCAATTGCTTTTGGATTCTTTTTCACCAATGCATCTATTTCTCCATTTAGAGAATCACCAACAGCAAAATCAGATTGTTTAACCAAATCGTTAATCATGCCTTGCAATCCCATTTCACGACCATCATCTGGTGAATAAATACGAGCAATACCATAATCCATCAACTCTTTTATTTCTGAAGGAAGGATTACTCCTCCACCTCCACCAAATATCTTGATGTGCTCTGCTCCTTTTTCTTTAAGTAAATCGAACATATACTTAAAGTATTCGTTATGACCACCTTGATAAGAAGTTAAACAAATAGCATTGGCATCTTCTTGTATAGCAGTATTAACAACTTCTTCAACACTTCTATCGTGTCCTAAATGGATGACTTCTACTCCTGTTGCTTGTATTATACGACGCATAATATTAATTGATGCGTCATGACCATCAAATAATGATGCGGCTGTGACAATACGTACTTTATATTTTGGGTTATAAGGCGCTACTTGCTTCATTGATAATTATATCTAGTTAGAATGCTGCAAATTTAAGGATTATTCAAAGATTTAGAAGCATTTTAGAGAATAAACTAAATATTTTAAAGTTGAAAATTTGTTCCTTCTTTAGCAAATTTGAATCCTAAGTTTTGAATACTATCTTTTAAAGCATGTGTCTGCAATAGTGCAGGATTAGTATGATTAAAATGGATAAAAACAACTTTGGCTTTTGTTTCTTTTGATTCGTTTTCGAATAATTTAATTGTTTCTTCAATAAATGGATGTGGCACCTCGCTCATGGGTCTGTTAATTTCTCCTTCTTTAAAAAAAGTGGCATCAATAAAAGCATAATCTACTTTTTTAACTTCATCTACAATATTCTTTTCCCAAAGTTTCCATTTATTAATATCTGGAATGAACAAAGCTGACTTGTTTTTGCCTTCAATTTTATAGCCAACAGTTTCTGAATATTCATCACGATGTGGCACTAAAAAAGGAGTAACTTTTAAATGATTATTTAATACAATTGTTGAATCGTTTTGCAATGCTCTTAACTCAATATTGTTTAAACTTACAAGCTGGCTCCATGGTCCGTTTTGCTCTAAAAAAGATTTCATTTTTGGCATTACATACACAGGAATATTATTACCTCCTAATGCTTCTCTTCCAAATTGCATTAAACCAGTATAATGCCCAATATGAGCATGTGTTAAGAAAACACCATCAATAATTTTATCGCTTACAAGATGTTTAGACTTTAATATTTCTGTCTGAGCAGCTATATCTGGAGTAGCATCAAATATATACTTCTTCCCTACAATTTTATCAACCAATCCAAGGCAAGACACTAACTTTTTAAGTTCTTTTCCTTCATGAAATCGTTTACAACATTCTTTATTACAGTCTATTTGAGGATAACCAGCATCTTGAGCGACACCAAGAACTGTAATATATTGACCTTGATTATCTGGTACTAAATTCTTAGGTTCGGATTTACAATTAAATAAAAAAATGGCAAAAATTAATATTAGGAACGGTATTTGAAATGCTTTCATATGTATAACTTATCTTTGTTAAAGATAAAAAACCGAGACCTATGATTCGTAAATTTTTAGCATTCATTTTATTTTTTAACCTTACAGCGTGTAGCGAATTACAAAATGTAGTAAACCAATTACCTCAAGGTAGTGTATTAAGTAATGCCGATATTGCTGCAGGTTTGCGCGAAGCCCTTGATTTTGGAATTGAAAAGCAAGTAAGTAAATTAACTCAAAAAGATGGTTTTTATAAGAATGAGTTAGTAAAAATATTATTACCTGAAGAATTGCAAAAGGTAGATAAAGGTTTACGTGATATTGGTTTAAGCAGCCTTGCTGATGAAGGCTTAAAGGTTTTAAACAGAGCTGCTGAAGATGCTGTCAAAGAAGCAACACCAATTTTTGTTAATGCTGTAAAAGATATTACTTTTTCTGATGCTAAAAATATTCTTTTAGGTCAAGATGATGCAGCAACTCAGTACTTAACTAGTAAAACCCAAACAGCTTTATATGACAAATTTCATCCTGTAATAAATAATTCTTTTTCTAAAGTTGGAGCAGATCAAATTTGGGCTAATCTTATTAATAAGTATAATGCTATACCATTTACAACAGATGTAAATCCTGATTTAACAAATTATGTTACCACTGAAGCATTAAAGGGTGTTTATACAATGATTGCTGTTGAAGAAAAGGAAATTCGTGACAAGGTATCATCAAGAAGTACAGATTTACTAAAAAAAGTTTTTGCTTTACAAGATTAACTTATTCTTTTTTATATAATCCGTCAAAAGCAACAGTTACCTCTTTACTATTTGTAATTGTTTCCCATAACTGACGAACTGTACCATCACTATTTTTTGTCCAAGTAACACGATGAAAAAAAGGAATACCATCTTTATTAAGTTCTTCATCTGTTTTTAAAATCATTTGGTTACCTATTCTATTTCCTTTAAGGTGCAAACTCTGACCTTGGTTATCAACCCAGATTTGCTCCCATTGTTTAGTTTTAAAATTATAAAAATTATTACTCGTACCTGTAAAATTCCCATTAGCACTTGTCCAATTCTCTCTTAAAACACAATTATCTTGAACCTTTTCTATTGTGTTTTTTCCTGCAGTTGTTCCATCTGGATTAGTTACTGACCAATTTCCAATCCAAAAATCAAACTCAGTATGTTTATCTGTACAACAATTGCATGTATTAATTTGAGCATGCATTGTTAATCCTAAAGAAAGCGATAAAAAAAGTAGTATTGGCTTCATGATTATTTATTTGTATTGTTTTAAAGTTAATAATTGAGAGTTAATCTAATACTAATATTAACATAACATTAGATTATAAACAGAATATCATCTTTGTACCTCAAAACGAAGAATATCATATTTGTCTTTAATTTTGAATTAGTTAGTTGGTTATAAATCGAGGTATACACTTATCTCGATTTTTTTTTCAACATAACACAACTTTAACTTGTTGAATAGTAAATTTTTAGATATATTTAATGTTCTCAAAAGTTGTAGCATCATGAAATCACATTCTGAAATAAAGACCCATCAACTTATACTGCAGCAAAAATATAAGCAGTTAATTGAACAAGCCTACAATTTTCGTCAAACCGACTCTGCTTTAAGTGATTTTTCTGAATACAAAGCAATAAAACTATTAAACAAGCTTAACAGACTTAAATACTTAAATAGAGAAACACTATTGACAACTTCTAATTAGAGATTTAATATCTATTTAAGAGTAATTTCATTATTATCTTGAAAGGTTTAAACTACTAAAATAATTGAATCCTTTTAAAAGTCTTGAACCATACCAAGAAAATGATTCTCCATCAACAATTACAATTTTTGCATTAGGGAAAAATTTTGAAATTTCTGTTTTATGTTTTTCTTTAAATGGAAACGGTTCACTAGAAAGCAATACTAAATCGACGGAAGAATATGTTTTGAGTTCAATTTCTGGGTAGCGTTCAAAATTACCAAAGTGGTTTTCAAATTTATTTAACTGCAACATTTCATCAATAAATGTTTGTTTAGCAGCTACCATCCAAGGATTTTTCCAAATAAAATAAGCTACATTCATTTTTGGTTTATCTTTTGTAAACTCTTTAAAATTAGCCTCTTTTATGTTTATCTCTTTTATAATTTGTGTAGCCTTATCTTCCTTTAAAAACAGCTCTCCATACATTTTTATTAATTGCAAACAGTCATTAATAGTATAAATATCACTTATATGTACAGGAGCAATTTTTTCTAATTCCAGAATCATTTCTTTTGTGTTTTCTTCCTTATTACACAAAATTATATCTGGTTGAAGTGCTTTAATTTTTTCAAAATTAACCTCCTTTGTACCACCAACAATAATTTTACTTTTTTTGAAATGATTAGGATGAACACAAAATTTTGTAATTCCAACTATTGAAGATTCCAGCCCTAAATCGTAAAGTAATTCGGTTTGCGAAGGCACCAATGAGACGATACGTTTTAGCGCACCTTGTAATTGAAGTTTACGATTAAGTTGGTCTTTCATAAAAATAGTTATCAGTCACAGTTGCAGTTTACAGCCTTACTTCAGATAGAAACCCAACTACTTACTCAAAATAATTTCCATTTCTTGTTGAAGTTCTTTTGCTTTAGTAGCAGCAGCCTCTGCAAAATCATTATTATTTGAAGCATAAATAATTCCGCGAGAAGAATTTATTAGCAATCCTACATTACTATTCATACCATATTTACAAACATCTTGAAGACTACCACCTTGTGCACCAACTCCTGGAACCAGTAAAAAGCTATCAGGAATTATACGTCTTATTTCAGCAAAATATTCTGCTTTTGTAGCACCAACAACATACATTAAGTTTTCTGAGTTTTTCCAAGTTTTAGAGGTTTCAAGAACTTGCTTATATAATTCTTTTCCGTCAACATTTTTGGTCTGAAAATCGAAAGCACCTTCATTAGATGTTAATGCTAAAAGTATAGTGTGCTTATTTTTAAAAGCAAGAAAAGGCTCAACAGAATCTTTTCCCATGTAAGGCGCTACAGTTACACTGTCGAAAGCTAAATCTTCAAGAAAAGCTTTGGCATACATACTACTGGTGTTACCAATATCACCACGTTTAGCATCAGCAATTGTAAAAATTTCTGGATGGTTTTGATTGATGTAATTGATTGTTTTTTCTAAAGCTTTCCATCCTTTTAATCCGTAAGCTTCATAAAAAGCTGTGTTTGGTTTATAAGCTACACATAAATGATGAGTAGCATCAATAATTGCTTTGTTAAACTCAAAAATAGGATCTTCAGTTTGTAATAGATGCTTTGGAATTTTATTTAAATCGACATCTAATCCTATGCAGAGAAAGGATTTCTTTTTGTGTATTTGACTTATGAGTTGTTGTGTTGTCATAGCATAAAAAAAGCCTCAAAAAAGAGGCTGGTTATTTAAATTACATCTGTATTAGCTTTTAACTTCTCAGTGTTTTCAGCTAGTTGAAGCTCATCAATAATACGTTGTATATCTCCATTAACAATATTACCTAAATCGTATAATGTTAGTCCGATTCTGTGATCTGTAACACGTCCTTGAGGATAGTTATATGTTCTAATTTTTGCACTTCTATCTCCAGATGACACCATTGAGCCACGTTTTGCAGCATCTTCTTCCATTTTCTTTGCCAACTCCATATCATATAAACGAGAACGTAATACTTTAAATGCTTTCTCTTTATTTTTATGTTGCGATTTTTGATCTTGACATTGTGCTACTAATCCTGTTGGAATGTGTGTTAATCGTACTGCAGAATAAGTTGTATTTACAGACTGACCTCCAGGTCCTGACGAACAGAAAAAATCGATACGTACATCTTTCGGGTTGATTTCTATATCAAACTCTTCAGCTTCAGGAAACACCATAACTGTTGCAGCACTCGTATGAACACGTCCTTGAGTTTCTGTTTGTGGTACGCGCTGTACACGATGTACACCTGCTTCAAACTTTAAAGTTCCATAAACATCTTCACCAACAACTTCAAACTGAATTTCTTTAAACCCACCATTTGTTCCTTCACTGTAATCTACTACATCAACCTTCCAACCTTTGCTTTCACAATATTTAGTGTACATTCTGAATAAGTCACCTGCAAAAATACTAGCTTCATCTCCACCAGTTCCAGCACGAAGTTCCATTACGGCGTTTTTAGTATCCTCAGGATCTTTAGGAATTAACATAAAACGAATATCGTCTTCTAACTTAGGGATTCCTTCTTTAGCTTCTTCGTATTGCATTTTAGCCATTTCTAACATTTCTGGATCTTTTCCAGTTGCCAAAATTTCTTCCGCTTCCTGCAAATTATTGGTAAGCTCTAAATATTCATCACGTTTATTCATTAATAGACGTAAATCTTTATACTCTTTATTGAGCTCTATATATCGCTTTTGATCAGTCATTATATCAGGCTGAATGATTAAATCACTAACCTCATCAAATCGTTGCTTTACTATTTGTAATTTCTCTAACATTTATCTTTTTAAATTGTGCTGCAAAAATACGATAATTTATGAATAGATTTTAGTATTCAAAAACTCCAAACTCGCTTTTTATAGTTAATTTCTTTTCTGATGATGCTTCAATTCTACCAACAATTTGGGCATCGACATTAAATGATTTAGAAATTGAAATTAAATCTTCAGCTACTTCTGGAGCTACATACAACTCCATACGATGCCCACAATTAAATACTTGATACATTTCTTTCCAATCTGTTTTTGATTGTTCTTGTATTAGTTTAAAAAGTGGTGGAATTGAAAATAAATTGTCTTTTATAATATGTAGATTGTTTATAAAATGAAGAATTTTGGTTTGGGCTCCTCCACTACAATGCACCATTCCATGAATGTCTTTCGAATTGTATTTTGATAGTATTTTTTTAATGATTGGCGCATAGGTTCTTGTTGGCGATAATACTAATTTACCAGCATCAATTGGAGAGTTTTCTACTTTATCTGTTAATTTTACTTGTCCAGAATACACTAAATTTTTAGGTACTGAAGCATCAAAACTTTCAGGAAATTTTTCAGCTAAATAGTTATGAAACACATCATGACGTGCAGATGTTAACCCATTACTTCCCATTCCTCCATTATATGTTTTCTCATAAGTAGCTTGACCTGACGATGACAACCCAACTATAACATCGCCTGCTTTTATATTTGCATTATCAATAACATTGCTACGCTTCATACGTGCTGTTACAGTAGAATCAACAATTATTGTGCGAACTAAATCTCCAACATCAGCAGTTTCGCCTCCTGTTGAATGAATAGTAACTCCAAACGATTTTAATTCAGAAATTAATTCTTCTGTACCATTAATGATTGCCGAAATAACTTCTCCTGTTATTAAATTCTTATTTCTACCAATGGTTGATGATAACATAATATTATCTGTAGCTCCTACGCATAACAAGTCGTCAATATTCATAATCAAGGCGTCTTGAGCGATACCTTTCCAAACTGAAATATCTCCAGTTTCTTTCCAATACATATAAGCAAGTGATGATTTTGTACCTGCACCATCTGCATGCATAATAAGGCAATACTCATTATCATTTGTTAAATAATCTGGTACAATTTTGCAAAATGCTTGTGGAAATAATCCTTTATCGATGTTTTTGATAGCGTTATGCACATCTTCTTTAGATGCAGAAACACCTCTTTGCGCATATCGTTTACTTATGTCTTGACTCATAACTTTGTTTGGATATGCAAAAATAAGGATTGTAATTTAGTTTTTATCAATAATTGGGTTTGATTTAATAATAGATTTTTCACCCTTTTTTAATTTGGTTTTGCTTGAATTTGCTCCAAAATAATAATTAATACCAAAACCTATTCTAAAATAAGTATCGTCAGAATTTCCTGCAATTAACCCATCTAACTCATCACTTAAAACATAATTATAATCAGTATAAAGTTTTAGACCAAAACCATCTGTAACAATATATTCTATTCCTCCGCCTCCTTGAAATTTAGTAGCAGTTTGCTTAAAATAATTTGATGCATTATATCCTCCTCCTGCAAAAACAAACGGAGAAAATCTTTGATGTGGAAGCAATAAACACTCAACATTTAAATCGAAAGACATAAAGCCTTCATTAAACTGATCTTTATAGGCTAGGTTAAATTTATTATATCCGAAATTAATGTTTAAATGTGGTGTTAAATGCCTTTTATAGCCAATGTGCATAAAAATTTCGAACATTGGGTCAACAAAATCTCCATTAATAACCGAAGTACCTAAAGCAATATCTATCGCATTATTTGCCCTAAACTCTTTAAAGTTTTCGTTTCGGAATAAACTATCATTTTTAGATTGCACTAAATCTTGAGAAAATAATGTAGTATGAAATATACTTATTATAAAAAAAGCGATTGCTTTAATATAAAGCTGTTTTACTATCATCAATTTTAATATTAATTAGACATCGGTTAATTAAAACAAAAGAGACTGCAAGTTCCTATCTAGAAAGGGGAGCACAATATAACAATTTAACAATCAAATTGTTACATTTTTACAAGTCAAATATATAGTATAAAAAAAGACAAACAAATTAAGTTACTAATTGGTTTGTCTTTTTTGGTTTACAAAACATAATTACATTAATAAAATATGAATTGTAAAACCAGGCTTTGTAATTGTTAAAAATTATTTAAGAAGCAGTTTTAATACTGCTCTCAACCTTAACAACTGCATCTTTAGAAGCATTATCTTTATTGTCTTTAGAATCGTCTTGAGAGAACAACAAAGTTGCAAAAGCCAAAGCCGCTAAGCTTAATAATAACTTTTTCATCTTTACAAATATTGATTAATAGCGTTACAAATTTAAGAAAATAACCCTCTGATTATAAAGCCTTAACAACATTTTCGATTATTAGTAAAATTATGCGTTGAAATACATTTTTTTTTACTTATCACATACGTAGAAATACGTATAAAGTAGGCTTTTAAATAACAAAAGCCTCGATATACGAGGCTTTTCAAACTTATGTTTTACTAATTATTTTGTAAATAACAACTCTCTATATTTAGTTAATGGCCATAATTCATCATCAACTAAAAGCTCTAATTTATCGCAATGGTAGCGAATATCATCAAAGATTGGTTTTACTTTATGACAATAGTCTAATGCTTTCTTTTCAATATCACTAATTGTATTAGCCGTTTTACGTGCATTTATTAATTTAGTAACGTTAGAGTTTATTGACTCAATATGCTCAGAAATTTCTTCAATTAATACCATTTGCTCTTTTGCATGCTTTTTAAAACCAGTACCATAAATTTCTTTAAGACCTTTTACGTTTTCAATTAAAACGTTTTGGTACTTTACAGCAGTAGGCACAATATGATTACGAGCTATATCTCCTAACACACGTCCTTCAATCTGAATACGTAATACGTACTCTTCCATTTCAATTTCATAACGCGCTTCAGACTCTATTTTATTCATAACACCTAAATCTTCAAAAAGACTAATTGCTTTTTTAGAAACTTTAGCTTTTAATGCTTCTGGTGTTGTTTTATTATTACTTAAGCCACGTTTTTTAGCTTCTTTATGCCAAGCATCACCATAACCATTTCCTTCGAATAAAATATTTTTAGATTTTTTGATATACTCTCTTAAAACATTAAAGACAGCATCATCTTTTTTCATGTCTTTCTTCTCAATAAGCATATCTACTTCAGCTTTAAAATCGATTAATTGTTTTGCAACAATTGCATTTAAAACAGTCATCGCACTAGCACAATTAGCTTTAGAACCAACTGCTCTAAACTCAAATTTATTACCTGTAAAAGCAAATGGTGAAGTTCTGTTTCTATCAGTATTATCTAATAATACATCAGGAATTTTACCAACTACATTTAGTTTTAAATCAGTTTTTTCTTCTGGAGATAGTTTTCCAGTAGTTACATTTTCTAATTCATTTAAAACACTAGTTAATTGCGATCCAATAAATACAGAAATAATTGCTGGTGGTGCTTCATTAGCTCCTAACCTATGATCATTACTTGCTGATGCAATTGCAGCTCTCAACAACTCTTCATTATCATTAACTGCCTTAATTGTGTTAATAAAGAAAGTTAAAAATTGAAGATTGCTCATTGGAGTTTTTCCAGGACCTAAAAGATTTACTCCTGTATCTGTACTTAAACTCCAGTTATTATGTTTACCTGAACCATTAACTCCTGCGAATGGTTTTTCATGAAATAATACTTTAAAATTATGACGATCGGCAACTTTATCCATAACATCCATTAATAAAGAGTTATGGTCTACCGCAAGATTAGCTTCGTCATAAATAGGTGCTAACTCAAATTGGTTAGGTGCAACCTCGTTATGTCTTGTTTTTACTGGAATACCTAATAACATACATTCGGTCTCTAAATCTCTCATATATGCTAAAGCTCTACTTGGTATTGAACCAAAATAGTGATCATCTAATTGCTGACCTTTTGCTGGTGAGTGACCAAGCATTGTACGTCCTGTTAAAACTATATCTGGTCTTGATGCTGCTAAAGCGCTATCAATTAAAAAGTATTCTTGTTCCCATCCTAAAGAAGCATTAACCTTCTTTACATTTTTATCAAAATATTTACAAACTGCAACAGCAGCATTATCAACAGCTTGTAACGCTCTTAATAATGGTGTTTTGTAATCAAGAGCCTCACCTGTATAAGCAACAAAAACTGTAGGAATACAAAGCGTTGTACCATAAATAAATGCTGGCGATGTAGGATCCCAAGCTGTATAACCACGAGCTTCGAATGTATTTCTAATTCCTCCATTTGGGAAACTAGATGCATCAGGTTCTTGTTGTACTAATTGGTCTCCACCAAACTTTTCAATTGCCAATCCATCTCCTATAGTTTCAAAAAAAGCATCATGCTTTTCGGCTGTTGCACCTGTTAAAGGCTGAAACCAATGCGTATAATGTGTTGCTCCTTTAGAAATTGCCCACTCTTTCATTCCTGTAGAAATGTGATCTGCGACAACTCTTTCTATTTTGGTGCCATTCTGTATAGCATCCATAACACTTTTGTAAGCCACCTTGGTCAAATACTGACGCATAGTTGCTTCATTAAACACATTAGAACCGAAAATTGCTGAACGACGCTCATTCTCTTCAATATGAAGAGGCTTGCGATTAAGCGTCTCTTTGATGGCGTGAAAACGTAATGTTGACATAATTATTAAGTTTGATTTAATTTTGATAGGGCAAATCTATCAAAAAATCAATTCAAAATAAAATATACCCTAAAAAAAATAGGGTTAGTTGTCAACAATTCGATAAAATGTTTGTTTATACCCTTTATTTTTCTCCTGTAAAAGCTAAAAAAATAAAAATTGCATAAGCAACTAGAAGAATAAGCCCTTTATATCTACCTATTTCAAACCTTTTTGGGATAAATACTAACGGAATTAAAACAGCAGAAAAAGCCATCATCCAAAAAATATCACTAGACAATATTTGAGGGTTATCAACAGAAATTGACTGAATCATTGCCGTTAAACCTAAAACCGATGCAATATTAAAAATATTAGAACCTATTAAATTTCCTAAAGAAATTGCCTTTTCTTTTTTTAATGCCGCTATTACAGATGCTGCTAATTCTGGAACACTTGTACCAATGGCGACCATAGTTACAGATATAACACGCTCACTAACTCCTAACGACAATGCCATTTCTTTTGCTCCAAAAACTAGCCATTCACTCCCAAAATATAATGCCGCTCCACCAATTATTAACCAAAGGACAACTTTAAAGTTTGACGTTTCCATTAATGCATCATCAATATCTTCAACAACTTCTGCTTCACTTTTTGATTTTTTTATAAGTATATATAAGAATATAACTAAAGAAATAAATAGAGCTAAACCTTCTTTAAAATCGAGCACATTTCCGCTACTAAGCATAAAATACAAAATAACAGAGATAAGCATCATCATAGGCCAATTGAGCTTATAAAAACTTTTATCTATAGCTAATGGTGAAATTATAGCTGTAATACCTAACACCAAACCAATGTTTGCTATATTAGAACCAATTACATTTCCTAAAGCTATATCTGAAGAGCCATCTAATGCAGCCTGCAAACTCACGAGTAACTCTGGTGCTGATGTTGCGAACGAAACAACTGTCATACCAATGACTAGCTTAGAAATATTAAATTTAAAAGATAATGCAACTGAAGAACGAACTAAAAACTCACCTCCTATAACTAATAATATCAGTCCTAAAATAACCCAAAGTAAACTCATGAAAAATAATTTTCAGCGAAGATACTATTTCCATTCATTTTATAATAAAAACTAAAAATTTCGTTAAATAACTACACTCATAGTTGTATAACTATAAAAATAGTTATATGTTTGAACTATTAAATAAAACACATCAATGCAAAAACTAACTAATAAAGAAGAAGAAATCATGCACATTCTATGGAAGCTCGAAAATGCTTTTGTAAAAGATGTGCTTGCAGAAATAACAGATGACAAACCACATTACAATACGCTTTCTACTATAATAAGAAATCTGGAAGAAAAAGGTTATGTAAGTTATAATGCTTACGGAAAAACACACCAATACTTCCCTATTATAAGTAAAGAGGCATATAAAAAGCGTTTTATGAATACTGCTATTGAAAATTATTTTAACAGTTCGTACAAAAACGTTGTGTCATTTTTTGCTAAAGAAGAAAAAATAAGTGTGGATGAGCTAAAAGAGATAATTGCATTAATCGAAAACAAAAAGTAATTATGGACTATCTATTAAAAGCAAGTGCTATTGTTGTTATATTTTACGTATGCTATAAGTTATTATTACAACGTGAGACATTTTTCGCAACTAATCGTTGGTTTTTATTACTCGGATTAGTTGTTGCATCAATTATACCAACAATAGTTATTCCAATATACATAGAATATTCGCCTCAAACTTTCGAAGGCATTATTATGACAGACTCTATTGTAGAGCAAACTATAGAGAATTCATTTGATTGGTTAAAGCTAATATTATGGACTTATTACGCTGGTGTTATTTTCTTTTTCGGACGACTTGTTGTTCAATTTTTCTCGCTACTTCAATTAGTTAGTTCGCATGAAAAATACACAAGTGGAAAATACATATTTGTTGAAACACATAAAGATATACCTCCTTTTTCATTTTTTAATTGGATTGTTTACAACCCTAATCAATTTAGCGATGAAGAGCTAACACTTATCATTAAACACGAGCAAGTACATGCAAATCAGTTTCATAGTATTGATATGTTACTTTCACATATATCAACTACTCTGTTTTGGTTTAACCCATTTGTATGGTTGTATAAAAAGGAGCTTCAACAAAATTTAGAATTTATAGCAGACCAAACTGCTCAAAACCAATCAGATTGCGAAAAAAGCTATCAAAAACTACTCCTTAAAGCTAGTATTCCGCATCATCAATTGATGCTTACCAATAATTTTTATAATTCATTAATCAAAAAACGAATCGTTATGTTACACAAATCAAAATCTAAAAAATTAAATGCTTGGAAGTATGCTTTAATTCTTCCTGCTATTGCGCTATTTATGATGAGCTTTAATACTAAAGAAGTACTTGTTAAAAAAAATCTTTCAGAAAATAATCCTTCTACAGAACATTTAAATTTTAAATCTAATTCTTCATTACTCAAAGACTTAGTTATTACTAAAGATTTTACTGATGCTGATATTGACAATCTAAAAAATGAACTTAAAAGCAAAGGTTTTGAATCTAAATTTAAAGGTATTAAGCGTAATGATAAAGGTGAAATTACTTCAATAAAAATTGAAATAAGTTCAGATAATACAAATGCTAATTATAATATTAATGGTGATGAGCCTATAGAAGCTATTAGTATTTCAATAAATGAAGAGAACAACAGTATATCTATTGGTAATGGTAAACATGCCTCAGCAAAAGGATATGCTTTTATTTCTGAAGATGGAAACCATAAAATACAATCTTCAGGTAATGGCAGTAATGTTTTTGTGTTTTCTAGCGATGATAATGATGAAGGCGAAATTATTGAAGAAAAAATAATTATCATGAAAGATGGCAAAGAAGAGAAAAAACACAAGATAAAAAAGCTTCATTTTACTTCTGATGACGAAAAAGAAACTATTATTGAGTTAGATGATAATGACAAAAAAGATATTATTTTTATCAAGAAAGATAAAGATGGCAAGCAAAGTAAAGATACTATTTGGCTAAAAAAAGAAAAGAATAAAGTGAATTGGACAAGTGATAAGGATGAAGATGTTGAAGTTATATTTGTTGAAAAAAAGGACAAAAAAGTTCATGTGTTTACTGGTAAAGGCGAAAGTCCATTAATCCTCCTAAATGGAAAGGAAATAACGAAAGAAGAAATGGATGCCATTAATCCAGATACTATTGAAAGTGTTAATGTTTTAAAAGGCACACAAGCAACAGAAAAACATGGCAAAAAAGCAAAAGATGGTGTTATAATAATAACTACCAAAAAGAAAAATTAGAACTCTTTTATATAAAAAAAAGCCCAGTTTTTTAAACTGGGCTTTTTTTTATTGTACTACAATCTTTTTAGTAATTGTTTTTCCTTCAGAAAACATCTTCAGTAAATATATTCCGTTATTGAGATTAAAAGTTAAAGATGTATCAGAGTTTATTACAACTTCAGATAGTTTGCGACCATCGACCGAAAAAACTTCAACAAGAGTTTCATTTGTAATTCCAGAAATATATAATTTATCTTTTACAGGATTAGGATATAATCGAATATTTAAATCTGAAACCTCATTAATACTTAATGATGGATCCCAAGCATTACCTACTTGATTTCCCCAAATATATTCAACCAAATCTGGATAATCAATAAAAGGATTTCTATTAAACTGCCAAGTATAAACTATATTGTTTCTATTCATTTCAAAATCATCTGGAGGATCATTTCTATGCCAATCTAAAAGAGTTACTAAATCACCTAATTCTCCAACAGTACTCACAGGAAAACCATTAACTATAGCAAGATTATTATATCTAATAGCCATATAAAAAACACTTCTAGCAACATCGCCTTTAAATTTACCTAACGTACCACTTGGTCCATTATATTGCCCATAATGCTGATTACCTCTACTGCTATTTTCTGGACCATCAGCAGCTCGTAAAGCATGGGCATCTGAGTTTCCATGTCGTAAAGAATCTGCAGTGGTATTCCAAAACACATTTTTACCATCTGCTATATCATCTAAATCTATACTATTAAAACCACCTCTAGAACGCGGATAAGTATGTTCTCTATTCCATTTACCAATACTATTTGAAGTAGTTTGATAATCTAATTTTGCACGTCCAATTTCTTTATAAACTAACCAAACTTGGTTGCTATTTGCTGGATTTTGGTCTGCTTCTTTTAAAATATCAATAATATCAGTATACGTTTGCGCTCTTACAACACCTTCTTCTGCAATAATATCTTGCATCGCTTGTTTTAAATTACTTCCAGATAATCCATTTAAAGGATCATAATATCCATTTGGTTGCGCACTTGCCACAACTCCATATGTTGGATTTATTGGTGTACCAAAAGCAGCCACTTGAAAATCGTTATCTACTGCTCTAATTCGTAAATTATTATTAAGAGACACAAAGCTTGGAGGTAATCCTGATAATTTAATAATCATTTCTTCATCACCTTCATCAAGAATATCATCGGTTAAAGTTATAGTAGTAGACGTTGTATTTTGACCATTTGGAATGGTTAAAGACGTATTACCTGTATAATCTGAAGTATTAAAAGTTCCGTTATTTAAGTTTAGTGAAAAATTAAGATCTGCTGTAACGTTTTGCTCAGTAGTAAAAACTATATTAAATGATTCTCCTTCATTATACATTGTTTGAGCTACGCTAATTAATACTCCATTTAGCACTACTCCACTACCATCGTTAAGCTGTCTTGGTGTAGGCACACCAGTAAAGTAAGTGCCGTCATTATTTCTTTGAATAGAGTTCGTATTATTTCCTGGGCCTTCATTCTCAATTTGAATACCTGAATCGAATGCAGAAAAAATTGCAACTAATCCTAATCCATCTGAATCATTTGTTTGATACAACAATACATCTACAAGACTTGCGTCTACGTAAGCTAAAGTTCCATCAGGAAAATCTAAATCATCTGCCTGATAAATAGCAACTGCGTCAGCTCCATTTTGAATGAGATTTGGTGCAATTACATATTGCGGAAACGGATTAACCGTTGTACTCCCTATTAACAAAAGCCCATTAATATCAGTTTCATAACCATCTAAATCTAAAGCCAAATAACTTGTATCTCCTCCTGAAGCTGAGCCATTAAAAAAAACAACTACATATCCATCTAAAGGAAAATTAGGTGTATCAGATCTTAGTTCAACAAACTCTTTATCATCAATTCCAGGAGTATCACAATCAATCTCATTAATAACTAATTGACTCATCATAGAAGATGATATAGAAAAGAAAAACAGAAGTGTAATTATTTTTTTCATAAATACAATTTTACACAAAGGTAAGCATCTACAAATTCAATAGATAAAAAACGTACAAACAAATCGATTATTTAACATTAATGTAATTAAATAGAAATTACGATTAGCAGCAACAGGAAAAGATGAAGTTTATAAAAATGGTCGTTTTATTAATGAATATTGCCTTGGTAATTAAAAAAAACACTGAAAACGTCCTACATATATTACATTTTGATACATATAAATCAATTTTATATATAAAATTGAAACTTATTTGAAGACCATATATGCTTTATTAAAATACTTATCATCTTTTTAGTTATAAATGTAAATTCAATTTCATTAATTTTTATTGAATTTCTTGGAGGTAAGATTACTAAAAATATATATTGAAAACTCAATCAAAAAAAATTAACCTATTAATCATTAAAACTTAAAATTATGATGACAATTGCTAAACTACTAATCGATATAATTTTTTCGATTAATTAAACAGAATCAAAAATGTAGAACTTAGTTCTAGAATAAGTTTTATTATTTTTGTGAAATGAAAAAGCAATTATTCAAAATTTTAGCTAAAGTTAATAAGGTTATCTTACCAAGTTTATCTAAACAACAAGTAGATTTAGCTAAAGCCACAAAACTACAAATGGTTCTTATTGGTTGGCGTTGGTATGTAACCAAAAATGCCCTAGATTAAATATCACAGCTTTACAACTAAAATATTTTTTTTGAATAACCTGTTATTTATAAGCCAAACTGCTATAGTGAAGTTATATTTGAATAACCTGTTATTTATAAGCCAAACTGCTATAGTGAAGTTATATTAGAAGGCAGTATTAACTTATGTTAGAATTAAATTTAGGTGTTATAAAAAATTAAAATTGATCTTAAAGTACTTTTATAAGCAACTCATTAAAATAGTGCTTTGCTAAACTCTTAACATTACCTTCTTCAAGTTGGATTTTTTCTGCCTCTAAAAAAATAGTTGGAATAGTATTCTCATTCTGAAGTTTTTCCATTAAACAAGTATTACTTGAACTTGATAGTACTAATGCTCCATCAACACTTCCGTCGTTAATTAGTTTAAAACATTCTTTTTCTTTTTTATGTGAAGTAAATGACTGAAAAACTAACAATCGATAGCCCATGTCAAAAGTGTAGCTTTGAATCTCTGACAATAATCTTCCATAAAGATTGTCGAAAATTTGTGGAATAATTATAGCAAAGGTTTTGTTCTGCTGTTTTCTTAAAGAGATTGCATAATAATTAGGCACATAATTATGCTTTTTTGCAATACTTAAAATGGTTTCTCTAGTTTCTAAACTTATATCTTGTTTGTCATTTAATGCTTTAGATACTGTAGAAACCGAATAGCCCGAAAGCACTGATATTTTTTTAAGGGTCATTGCAGACTGATACATTATTTCTTGCTTTTAATTTTTTTAATATGAGCTATTGCAGCTTTTGTTAGTGATTCTATTTTTGAATAATCAAAAACTCCCTTACTATCTTTAGCAATAAGTTTTGATCCAATACCAACACAGGTAACACCTGCATTAAACCACGACTCCAAACTTTCTTTTGTAGGTTCTACTCCTCCTGTTGGCATAATACTTGTCCATTGACAAGGTCCTTTTATGGCTTTCACAAAATTTGGACTGTACGCATCACCAGGAAACAATTTCACTATTTCGCAACCTAGTTCTTCAGCTTTTGCTATTTCTGTAAGTGTAGCACAACCTGCCGACCACAATACTTTTCGACGATTACAAACTATTGCAATATCTTCACGCAAAACAGGCGTAACAATAAAGTTGGCTCCTAACTGCATATATAGTGAAGCTGCTGCTGCATCAGTAACTGACCCAACGCCTAAAGCCATTCCTGGTAGTTCTGCGATTGCATATTTATTAAGTTCTGCAAACACTTCAAAAGCAAAATCACCTCGGCTTGTAAACTCTAAAAGGCGAGCGCCTCCATCATAGCAAGCTTTTAATACTTTTTTACTTACTTCAATATCATGATGATAAAACAAAGGCACTAGTCCTGTTGTACTCATCAGTGTAGCAATTTCAATTCTTGTAAATTGTGCCATAATTTTATTTTATCTTGAGACTTTTCCTGAAAAATCTCCACTTATTAATTTTTCGATTTCATCTAAGGTTATTAAGTTATAATCGCCCGAAATCGTGTGTTTTAAACAACAAGCAGCTACTGCAATATCAAGCGCTCTTTGCTTATTGTTTTTATCATTTACCAAACCATAAACCAATCCACCCATAAAGGCATCACCACTACCAACTCTATCTACAACTGGTGTAACTTCTTTAACATCGGCATTAAATATTTTTTTTCCATCATATAAAATCCCACCTATACGTTGATGTGAAGCACTAACCGAATAACGAAGTGTTGTTGCTACAACTTCTAGGTTTGGACATTCTTTAAACAACCTGTCATAAAGTACAGGTAGTGACTTTAAGTCTTGATAATTAGGTTCAACTTTATCTTTACCTAGCATAAAATATGCTGTATCAATATCTCCAAGTATAATATTGCTATAGTGAAGCAATTGTGGCATAACTTCACTTGGAGCTTTACCATATTGCCACAATTTTGATCTGTAATTTAAATCACAAGAAATTGTTATTCCTAATTGATGCGCTGCCTTAACAGCTTCCATACATTCATCTGAAGCCGATTTTGATATAGCTGGTGTAATACCACTCCAATGAAACCATGTGGCATCTTTTAAAACATTTTTCCAATCTATTGACCCTTTTTCGATAGTTGCCATAGAGCTGTTTGCTCTATCATAAACCACATTACTTCCTCTTGTGCCAGCTCCTGTTTCAAGAAAGTAAATACCTAATCGGTCACCACCATAAATGACATTTTGATTTTGCACATTAAACTTTCGCATTTCTTTTAATGCACAAGCACCAATTTCGTTTTTTGGAAGTCTCGTAACAAATTCAACTGGAATGCCATAATTGGCCAATGAAACTGCTACATTAAACTCACCTCCACCATAAGAAGCTGCAAACATCTTTGCTTGAGAAAACCTTAAATGGCGTTCGGTTGAAAGGCGTAACATAATTTCGCCAAAAGTGACTACTTTGCTCATTTTTTGAATTTTATTACTAATCTTAATTTCTTAAAAACCAAATAGTTTTATTATTTAATGACTCTTCTAAATTAATTAAACTTAAAGGTTTAAAAAAGAATCTATTTAAAAATAAAACTATTTGAATTACTAAATTTTTAATTTTAAATTCCTAATGCTTGTCCGCCACCAATTTGAATAGTTTCAGCTGTTATAAAAGATGCATCGTTACTTGCTAAAAATGATATAACTGAAGCTACATCTTCTGGTTGACCTAGTCTTCCTAATAATATATTATCCTTCCATGAAGCAAAAACCTCAGGTTTTGTTGATTTTATTTGAGCATGAAAAGGTGTATCGATAGTACCTGGTGATACGGCATTTACTCTGATTCCATATTCAGCAAGGTCTTTTGCTAATGCTCTAGTTATCGAGTGAACACCTGCTTTAGATGTTCCATAAACACCTGCTCCAGGTCCACCTGCAGTCCATGCTGCATTTGACGTAAAGTTAATAATAGAGGCATTATCTCCCTTTTTTAAGAAAGGTATTGCAGCTCTTGAAGCAAAAAAGACAGAATCTAAATTAAGTGCCATAACAAATCTGTAAAAATCAGTAGTCATGTCTTCAAATCTAGATCTTCCACCTAGTCCACCTGCATTATTAACAAGTACATCAATTCTACCATATTTTTTTCCAATGTTATTGATGTTTGTAGTTACTTGTTTTTCGTCAGTAACATCAAAACCATAATATTCTGCATTAATTCCAAGTTTCTCTAGCTCTTTTACTCTTTCAGCACCTGCTTGATCTTCAATACCATTTAAAACAACAGTATAACCATCTTTACCCAATCTTTTTGCTACTTCAAAACCTATTCCTCCTGTAGCTCCTGTAATTACAGCTACTTTCCTGTTTAAATCACTCATACTTAATTTATTTATTTAATATTTTATAATTAATTTTTTGCTTTTAACGGTTCAATTTTTGGACATAAAAACCAAACACTAGCCATTACAATAAAAGCTAAAGCTGCTCCTACAATAAATGCTGGAGTATAATTTCCTCCTGATGTTAAAAAAGGAACTAACATAGTTAAACCCACTCCTGCAAATTTTGCTGACATACCTGCAAACCCTGATAATGTTCCAACTGTATTTTTTCCAAATAAATCACTTGGCAATGTTTGTATGTTTCCTATTGCTGTTTGAAATCCAAATAACACTACTGCCATTATAATTACAGCATTAATTGGTTCACCTGGATTAGCTAACATTAATAATGCAGGTAGCATTATTAAACATCCTAATGTAATTACCATTTTTCTGGTTTTATTAATAGACCATCCTGCCTTTATTCTGTTTTGGGCTAGCAAACCTCCGAAAAAGGCTCCAATCATAGCACCTACATAAGGCACCCAACCGTAAATACCTATTTCTTGAACATTAAATCCATAAACATCATTTAGGTAAATTGGAATCCAAAAAACAAAAAGCCACCAAATTGGATCTATAGCTGCAGAAGCAATAATTACTCCCCAACTTTCCTTATGAGATAACATTTTTCCAGTCGATGGATTATATTCTTCTTCTAAAGGTTCTACATTTTTTGTTTCTTGCTTTTTTTGTCCAGACAAAATATAAGCTCTTTCTTCTTCAGTAAGCCAAGGATGCTTATTTGGTGGTGCCTTCATGAAAATTACCCATGGGATTAACCATAATAATCCTATTAATCCAACTACAACAAAAATCATTTGCCAACTTAAATAAATTGTAAGAAAAGCGATTACTGGTATTGAAACAATACCTCCTATAGCTGCGCCAGAATTAAAAATACCTTGGGCAAATGCTCTTTCTTTTGATGGAAACCATTCTGCGTTTGCTTTTGCTGCTCCAGGCCAATTCCCAGCTTCAGATACACCTAGAATAGATCTAAAAATTGAAAAACTCATAACACTATTAGCAAATGCATGTAAAGCTGTAGCAATAGACCAAAATCCAATGGATAAAACGAACCCTATACGAGATCCAACTTTATCAAATATTTTTCCGAAAATAAGTTGACCAAAAGCATATGAAAATAAAAACACTGAAGAAATCCATCCATATATTGCTTTCCTTTCATCCATTGATTTATCAGGATATAATTCAGCAGATATATCTGGCCAAAGCACGTTTAATGACTGTCTATCTATGTAATTAATAACTGTTGCAAGTGCTATTAGAGCAATGACCCACCATCTTAATCCTTTTACTTTCATTTTTTATATTTTTTAAAACAACAGAATAATCTCATATACATGAGAACTCTTATTGGTTTTATGATTAAAAGTAAATTGATTAATTTTCAGTTAGCTGATTGTTAACTGAATAATTTACTTTCCCTCCATTATTATTTTTTTTAAAAAGTAAATTGTGCACTTTACTTTTTATTATTTTATTGATTTAGCTTTAAATGTTGTAACAATACTTATACAACTCTTTAAAATGATCTTTCATTTTTTGCTTAGCTTCTTCAGTATCTTGCTTTTTTATAGCCTCATAAATTGCCTCATGCTCTTTAATACCAATAACTGGTTGATTTTTATCACATACATGATATTTTTCAAAGTTGGTAATAATCTCTGGTGTAATTATAAGCATGAAAGTATTCATTGTGCTATTGCCACATGCTTTAGCAATTGCTAAATGAAATAATAAATCTTCTTGAACTGCATTTTCGCCATTTAGTACTTTTGCTGTGTAAGCATCTAAAGCCTCTCTCATTTGTACAAGATCTTCATTAGTTCTTCTTAAAGCCGCTAGTCTTGCTGTTTTAAGCTCTAACAAAATTCTTGTCTCAACTAAAGATTTAAAATCTGGTTCTTCTAAACGCAAAATATCTTCAATCATACCATTCATAGCTATAACACCAATATTTGCTACAAACGTGCCGCTTTGTGGCATTGATTTTAAAAGACCGTAATGTTCTAATTTTTGAATAGCATCTCTAACGTTACTTCTAGTTACACCAAACTTTTCTGAAAGACTTCTTTCTGAAGGCAACTTATCGCCAGGTTCAAGATTTTTTAAATTTATTAAGTCTCTAATCTTTGAGATTATATCTTTCTGTATGTACTCGCTTTCATTTTTAGTAAGTATTTCTAATTTCATAATCTATAATTGGTTAACCAGGTTTAATGTTAAATTTATAAAAAAAAACTTTAACAATTTTCTTGAATTTTACTGATCTGCTTTAGACCAGTAAAACTCAAAAAAGGCATAAATTTAAACTAATCAAATAAACTTAATGTGTTACTTCTAAACTATAATAGTTGACTCTTGCAAATGCTCCTTCATCTCTTGATTGAAAATAATTCCCTGCTTTAAAGTAATTTTCAAAAATTCCCCATTTTCTCATATGCACATTTTCATACACTTTATATTCACTGTTATTCAATATAACAACCATTTTTCCTTCAGAAACCTGAACCTCTAGTGTGAATTTTTTAAAACCAACTTCTTGCTCAAAATTAAACCCTTCATCATCGTCCCACATTTCTTCATGAAGTAAGTCATTACCTGTTGCATTCAAGTCTTTTAAAATTTTTGTTTTTACTCTTATTTTTCCATTTTGCCAATATATTTTCAAAATTGGAGGTGCATTGTTATCTTTTTGACCAATTAAATCACGTTGTTCATTAGTTAACCTACCATGTATTTGCATAATGATAACTTTGTGATATTTCCCATCTGCTCCTCTACTTACTTCATCCATTTGAAGTTTCCCTTTCATATTAGCTCCTTGGGCAAAGGTCCAATTGGTGTTATTATCACCTGGAACCATTTGTTCTCTCAATTCTGATCTTGAATATTTTGTATTTGCCGTAGTTGCTTCACTTGGGTATGCATAGAAAACCAGAGCTCCTTTAATTGAATCGTTATACATATATGGCTTTAAATCTTCATTTGTGCCATATTCCATAATAGCAGGAGGTTCAACACTTATTGGTTTACCATTCTTACCCACAGCTGGAGTTGTTACCGACCAATGAGATAAATCTATTTCTGGCAACTTATATTTGTTTCTCTTTTTATTTTGACAACTTGCGTTGATTGAAATACTAAAAGCAATCAATAAAATTAAAGCCTTAAATGCATTCATAAACTAAATTATTCCTTTTTAATTGTTTGCAGTAATGGTTACAGAATCCATTCTTATTTCCTCATCACCACTATTATATCCAAAATTACCACCAGCACCACCAGTAGCAGGTCCACCTATACCTCTTACAAATAGAGCAACGCTATCATTAGCCCCTGAATTAAAAATAAAGGTATAAGTATTATAACTTGTATTGTTAGGATGAACAATTGTTTCATTTAAAAGATTATTTGCAGCCATTTCAACCTGTGAAATTGAAGTATAACCCCAATCTTCTTGTGGGAAGTCTACTGTATTAGTATAATATGTTGGCATATAACTATTTATGTATCCAGAACCCGCTAAAACTCTTAACTCTAGTGAGCTAGGATATGATCCTCCTATCGAACCCTGAAAGGCTACAACTACTGTCATTGTGTAAAATGAATTTGGTGTAACTTCAAATTCTTGATATATATGATCTGGTTCATTATTGTCGAATTTAATAACGTTATTAGAACCACCATTACCAGAACTAGACTCACCTTGGTCTCCAATATCTTTGTTAATCCATCCAGCGCATGAACAATCTGAACCTGAAGATTTAGGCAGTAAATCAAAGTCAGCATTGATTATGATTGGATCAGGAACTGCTACCGCTTCTGGCTCAACCACTTCAATAATTTCAGAATAGGTACTAGTAACACCTAATGCATCAGAAGCAGTTAAAGTAACTGTATAAGTTCCTTCTCCTGGATAAGTATTAACTCCATCTATAGCTGTTGAAGTGTTTCCGTCTCCAAAATCCCAAGCATAAGTTGTTGCGCTTGTAGAAAAATTTGCAAAATTATACATTCTCCAGTCTATTGTGCTTTGAGTAGCAGAAAAATTAGCTGCTGGAGGTGTAGCATCTGCAATAGTCCCTTCATCAGGTAAATCGAACTCTAAAGCACTTAAAGAAGGATCACATGACACTAAGGCTATTGACGCTATCATCAAAAAAACTAAACTCAAATAAAGTTTATGTTTTTTTCTTGTTTGTTTTATTAGTTTCATAATATTATTTTTATTTATCTTATTAGTAACCAGGATTTTGTTGCATCATACCTCTACTCAAGTTAATTTCACGTTGAGGTATTGGTAGTAAAATATCTGTAGAATTAAAACTATAACCATTTGCAGCTGAAAATGCTGAAAGCACATCTTGAGCAGCGCCTAAACGAATTAAATCGAACAGACGATGATTTTCGAAAGCCAACTCCACACGTCTTTCATCTAATAACTCTTGTTTAGTAATAGTACCATCATCATCTCCTAATAAACCAGCACGCAAACGAACAAGCTCAAAAGAATCTAATGCAGCTTGTACTGAAGTTGAATTGTTTCCAGCCATAATAGCTTCTACGTGCATTAATAAAACATCGGCATAACGTATTACAATCCAATCATTACCTGCTGCTCTAGGGTTACTAGTAAAAACTACTCCTGTTGGGCCTCCGTTTTCACCATTTGGAAAATATTTAGCTACTTGTCTTTGAGTAGGTTGAGCAGGATCTAAACGATAAGAAAAAGGAGCTCTTGTGCCTCCAAGTGCATCGAGTGCTGCTGCTGCTTCAGTTGTAACATAATTTACTCCACTTGATCTACCAACAGAGTTTAACCACTCTGCAGAGAAACTTTGACTATCTGTTGCTGGGTTAGAAACAAAACCAATAGCAAAAATAATTTCATTTGTGTTCTCTGTATAAAACACATCATTAAAATTAGGTTGTAAACCAAAGCCACTTCCCATAACTGCCTCACACAATTGTTGCGCTTGAACATAGTTAGTACCAAGTGTTAAATATACTTTTGCTAATAATGCTTGGGCTGCTGCTTTTGACGCTCTATTTTTATATGTGTTATCTAATGATGCAATAGCTGTTGTAAGGTCGCTAACAATAAGCTCATATACTTGGGCTTTTGGCACTCTTGTAAATTGTATTTCAGTATCAGCAATACCAATAACTCTATCAGCTAAAGGGATGTCTCCAAATAATCTTACTAAATTAAAATGCGCATAAGCTCTAACAAATTTAGCCTCAGCTTCAATTTTTGGAGCGTTAGCTTCTGATGCAACATCTAAATTAGCTAATACTATATTTGCTCTATTAAGAACATCGTAAAAACTGCGATAGTAATCATACACAATACCATTTGTTGGTCTTAATGTATAGTTTTCAAACTGAGCTGCCTCTCCCTCACTACTTTTAGTTCTAGTGTTATCACTTCGCATTTCGGTTACATAAAATTCAATTTGAATAGCGTGATTTAATCTTGAATCTGAATTATCAAGAGCATTTACTCCTTGTATTCCGTCATACATATTAATTACACCATTGAGTAATTCTGTTTCATTAGCGTAAAATGTATCAGCAGCAATTGCAGATGTTGGTACAGGACTCAAAAAATCATCCTCGCAAGCAAAAAATGCTAGTGCTAATATTAAGAAATAAGGTTTTTTAAATAGTTTCATAATATATGTTTTTACTTATATTTATTTTTTAAAATTCTATATTAAGACCAAGTGATATGGTTCTGTATATTGGTGAACCTGCTCTTTGGTATCCATACGTTGTTGGACTTGTATTATCAATAGATTCAGGATTAAATCCAGTATAATTATCAGCAGTAAAATATAAAAGGTTTTGACCTGCAGCATAAAATCTTGCTTTACTTAATCCTAACTTATTTGCAAAATCTTTTGAAAAGCTATAACCAATATTTACATTACGAAGTGAGATGTATGATGCATCTTGAATGATGTCATTAGTAAAAATTTTCTCTCTAATAAATCCTTGATTTGGAGTTGTTGCTGTATTAAAATCTTGAGAACTATTAAATTGATTAAATAAATATTGGTCTCCCATATTTCTCACTTCAGCACCATGACTTCCTTGAAACATAAAGCTTACATCTACATTTCCAATCTCAAATTCATTAGTAAAACTCCATATTAAATCTGGATAAGGATCACCAAGAATTGTTTTATCATCGTCATCAATTAATCCATCTCCATTTAAATCTTTAACATAAACATCTTGAGCTTGAGCGCCAATTGGGAAATACGGATTAATAATATATTCTAATGGAATGTCTCGATCAACAACCCATCCATAAAAAGATGATATTGGGTTTCCTATTAAGTTAATCCATTCTGCTGCTCTTTTGTCATCAACATTTTGAATAAGACCATTTGAATCACCAAAACTTACTAATTCATTTTTGTTTACTGATGCTAATACAGTAGAAGTCCATTTAAAGTTTTCATTTGAAACATTTCTTGTTCTTAGTTCAAGTTCAAAACCTCTATTTTCTACTTCACCTAAATTTACAATAGCTTCTGTGAACCCTGTTGTAGCAGATATAGGGTTGTTTAGTAATAATTGGTCACTATTTCTTTTATAAAATTCGAATGAACCAGAAACCACATTATTAAACAAACCAAAATCAACTCCTGGATTAATTTCAATAGATCTTTCCCATTGTAAAAATGGATTTGCAATATTAATTGGATCAAAACCAGTAACTAAATTATTATCTACAACTGCAGTTGAAGCAATTAATAAAGCCATATAAGGGTAATTATCAATTAAATCGTCTCCTGTATCTAAATTTAGGTTTCCAGTAACACCATAACTAAATCTGAACTTTAAGTTATTAATTACCTCGCTATCTCTCATAAAGTTTTCTTTAGAAATCACCCAACCAAGAGATGCTGCAGGGAAATTACCATACTTATTATTTGGACCAAATACAGAACCTCCATCTCGTCTAAAGCTTAATGAAGCAAGATATTTATCTTCATAAGCATAATTTAATCTTCCAAATAATGACAATAATCGTCTCTGATAGTCTAATGATATTTTTTCATTAATTAAAGTTGCTGCTGAAAGTGTTTGAATATATTCGTTTTCATATCCTGCACCAGTAATACTCTTATAAGATGTATCCCATTTTTCTGCCGCAAAACCAGCAACAGCACTTACATCATGACCTCCAAACGTTTTGTTATACGATAAATAGTCCTCAGTAACTATATGTATTACGTTTTCATCTGCTAATGTTAACTCAATTGCTGATGGACCAATATTATTAGATTTTTCTCCTATAAACCTTCTATTGTTTGTGTTTTGAAAATCTCCACCTATTGACCCTCTAAAAGTTAGATCATCAGTAATGTTATATTGTGCATAGAAATTTCCGAATAATTTAAACTTCAGATCACGACGATCTCTTTCTAATACTTTTGCAGCTGGATTAGTGTTAGATGTATCACTAATATCTGTTCCACCAGAAGCAACAGGCATCATTGAATTTAAATCGAAATCATCAAACATTCTCTGTTCTGCATAATCACCTATTTGTGCATTTGCCCATCTTCCATTCTCTCTTAAGCGGTTTACAAATTGAATAGAATGCTCATCTAAATAAAGAGGTAACCAAGGTGATTGTCTTAATATATCATGTGTTGATCCATCAAAGCGTATTCTATTTGTATAAGATGGAGAAAAAGTACCTCCAATTGTAAATTTGTCGCTTAATTTTGAATCAATACTAATTCTTCCATTATATTTTTTGTAATCATCTATAATTAAAACACCTTCATCTTGAGAATAGCCTAGAGAAACACTAAATTTTGTTCGTTCACTTCCTCCTCTTGCACTAAATGCAAAATTGTTAATAGTTCCACCATTAAAAATAATGTTTTGCCAATCATTATCAATCCCTAATAATTGTATGTATTGAGCTCTACTAGAAAGTGTACCTGTATCAGCTAACTCTCTTGCTACCTCATCTTTAACTGAAAAATAATAAGCCTCACTTTGCCTGGCTTCTTTACGCCCTGTAAATGTATTGAATGAGAATTTTGTTTTTCCTTCCTTGCCTTTTTTAGTTGTAATCATAATGACTCCATTTGCACCACGAGAACCGTAAATAGCTGATGATGCTGCATCTTTTAGCACTTCAAACGAATCAACATCATTCATATCTAAAGATCCTAAAAAATCTTCATCTACTGCTAAACCATCTACTACAATTAATGGAGAAGAGCTTCCTGCTAGTGAACCCGTTCCTCTAATTCTAATAGTTGGAGCAGATCCTGCATCACCTTCGGTAGTTTGTATATTAACACCTGAAACTTGACCAACAAGAGCATCATCTACTCTCGCCGTTGCAATCTGGTCTAATCCTTCATTAACTACTTTAGAAATTGAACCCGTTAAATGGCTTTTCTTTTGAGTACCATATCCAACAATAACAACTTCATCAAGTTTATTTAAGTCTTCAACTAATGAAATGTTAAGCTCTTTTTGATTATTAATAATTACAACTTGAGTAGCAAAACCTATATAAGAAAAAAGAAGCACGTCTCCTTTTTTTACTTCAATTTCGTAGTTACCATCAAAATCAGTTGTAGTTCCCTTTGTAGAGTTTTGTATAATAACATTTACTCCAGGAATAGGTTGCGTATCTTTTATTGAAACGACTTGACCTTTTAACAAGTACTCGCCTTGCGCAAACAATGAGACATTAAATATCATTATAATAATTAATGCCAACTTAAATTTTAAATTCATAATTGGTTGTTTTTGTTAAAGTGCTTTTTTAGATTATTATCACGTTAATTATCCACTTTATCACAACTCATGTTAAACATAAATAAAATTGTTTTGTATTTTTGCTTAATATGTTATGTGACAAACACGACATGTATAGATTTACTTCCCTCCAAAGAAGTAATTACCTTAAAAGGATAGGTGTGCACCTGTCCTTTTTTTATGGCTAAAAATCAAATTAATAAATTGGTTAACCAATCTGGTTTACCAAATATATGTAAATTTTTGTTAAATACAACGTTTTCGTAAAAAAAATTGGAAATTTTAAGATTTTCATAAAAAAACTGTTGTTAAAATGAGAAAACTATTTCATAAAGTCTTCACGAATTGGGCTAAAGACATCTATTAAGACCCCTTCTTCTTTACAAATAGCTCCATGCAACACATGTGGTGGTATATATACAGTGTCTCCTCCTTTTACAGTTTTAGTTTCCTCGCCAATTGAAAATTCAAAGGCACCACTTTCAACATAAGTCACCTGACTGTGATAATGTTCATGCTTATAACCAATTCCTCCTTTTTTAAAATGTACTTTTACAAGCATGATTTTGTCATCATAACCCATTATTTTTCTTTTTACACCTTCACCAACTTCTTCCCACTCTAAATCTTGGTCTAAAATAAATTCTTTACTTGCTCCAAATGTTTTCATACTATATATTTCTTATTATATTAATTCAATTCTTGCTGCCTAGCTCTTACATCTATTTTTGAGGTGTACCAGGTCCTACAGTTGCTTCTCTAAACCATACCTCAGTGTAACAGCCATTTTCATATTGCTTAGCTATATCACCACCATAAGTCTCGGCACCTGCACACCAAACCATATTAGTTTCAGGGCTTTTCCCGTTGGTTTGGTTATATGCGCCTTGTTTAAAATAACCTAATTCACCCTTATAAGCGGTAGCTCTTTCGGTACCATCTTGACCAATTGGCACAAATAATTTCTTAACTTGAGCTGGCAGGTCTGACGTATTTACGTATTCAGATTCAATTAAATTTTTAGTAAACGTTTTGGTTTCATGCCCTTCACTTGTAAACGTTAAATACATTATGCCTTCATAAACATTTACTTCATAACTAAACTCTTCTCCTAATTCAATCCCATTTTCAGGTTCAGCAGGATAGTCGTCTTTACTTGTTCCAATTACAGACATATCATGTCCCCAAACTGCACTCGAATAATCCCATCTTCCAGAATTGTCATCACCTTCAGTATTAATTTCATAATTCCAAAAAACAGAACCTTTACTATGTCCAGGGAATTTCTTATAAAATATTTTTAGTGGTTCGTTTTCATGCCCTTCTCCACTATGAATCTGCCCAACAACCACTGAGTAAGAGGCTGCAACTCTGGCATCACCAGAAGTAGAAACCTGCATAACCTTGCATGTACCTGTGAGCTTACCTCCTTGTTCAGGTGTCCATTCTCTTTTTTCATGCAACTCTGTTCTTGTGTTACTTGAGTTTTTTGAAGTAACACCAGAATTAGGTGTTTTATATACTACCCATCGTCTAGTGCCATCAATTACTGTATAGAAAAAATCTTTATGTTCAAAATCAACCAAATTGTCAACATTCGTTCCATCACCCATTAGCATTTTAAATTTATCCATAAATGGGATTACTTCACTTGGATAAACTGTTTTTGTACTTAAACCATCATTAGCTTGAAAATACCCTTCATTAGAAATAGCATCATCACTAATGGTGATATTTGCTGATTTAAACCACACCTCGGCGTAATTACCATCTGCATATTGTTTTTGGACATCTCCACCATGTGTTTCAGCACCTGAGCACCATACTTTATTCACTTTAGGATCTTTACCATTTGTTTGATTATAACAACCTAGTTTAAAAAAGAGGCCTTCACCTGTGTAAGCTTCTTTACGTTCCACTCCATCTTGACCTATTGGTACAAATAAGTTTTTAACTTGAGTAGGCATGTTTTTACGTTCTGCATATTCAGACGAAATAAGGTTTTTGGTAAATGTTTTTGTTTCATGCCCTTCGCTAGTAAATGTGAGATACATAACACCATCTTTAACTTCTACTTCATAACTTAATTCTTCACCTAAAGCAATTCCATCTTCTGGTTCTGGTGGATATGTATTTTTATCTGTCCCAACAACAGAAAAGTCATAACCCCAAATTGGGTATGAATAATCCCATCTGCCTGAATTATCATCACCTTCAGTATTGATTTCATAATTCCAAAAAACAGAACCTTTGGTATGACCAGGAAATTTTTTATAAAATAATTTGAATGGTTCATTTTCATGTCCATCTGCACTATGAATTTGTCCAATTACCACAGAAAATGTTGATGCAACTCGTGCATCTCCTGTAGTTGAAACATTCATTACTTTCACTGTTGCACTTAATTTAGCTTCATCCATTGGCGACCACTTTTTTAATTGAGCTAGTTCAGTCCTTGTATTGTTTGAAGTACCATGAGTATTACCAGCATTAGGTGTTTTGAATACTACCCAATCGCCACTATTATCTTTGCTAGTGTAAAAGAAGTTTTTGTTTTCATAGTTTGTTGCCTGACCCACATTAGATCCATCACCTAAAATTAAATTCCAATGTTGGAAAAATGGTATTATGTCATTTGCATTGCTCCCTATTTCTACCTTTTTATTATGGTTAACATAATTTTTATTTTTGTTTCCAGAACAGCCACTAAACAACAAAATAACACTTATAATTATTGAATAATGTGTGAAAATTAATTTAAAAGTTTTGAAGTTCATGTTATAGGATATTTCGGTTATATTAAAAGTAATAAATATGATTTTTATGTTTTACTATTAATAAAATTACTCAATTATATTTTTTTATACTCTGATTTTAGTTGTAACCATACTAAATATAAGAAAGCCTTTTGTAAAAGGCTTTCTTAATTGTTTTTTGATATAATTACTCTTTAATAATTTTTCTCGTTAATGTTTTTCCGTCAGCATTAATTTTCATTATATAAATACCATTAGTTAGGTTAGATATATCTATTTGGTTATTATTTAACCCATTTTGTTGAAATACTCTTTTTCCTAAAACATCATGAATTTCTACTGAAGAAACTTCAAAAGAATTAGATTCAATATTTAGAATGTTTTTAGTTGGGTTAGGATAAACTTTAACATTAGAATAATCAAAAGTATTCACAGATAAAGTGTTTTGAGAAGGGTTTGGTGATCCAATATGATTTAATTGTGACCCTTCAAAACTTTCAGGATATGCTCTAATTTGTCCAGCTGTTGATGTTGAACCCATATACCAATTTGGTAAATTTCCGCTAGGCAAATCTCCTCCTACCCAATCAGAAGTAGTTTCATCGTTAGTTAATGCAGAACCTGTTGAGTTTCCAATTCTTGCAACATAATCAAATTGTGTACCTCCTGTAGAAATAACTAATACTCCACTAGATGGAAATACAGTTGGTGGTGTTTGTGCTAAATCATTTTCTAAAAATCCAATACTAGAATAGCAGTATGCTTGTGCAGAGCTATCATTATCTTTTAGAAGCGAAATTGCGTCTAAAATAGTCCACGTATTGTACGGACTTCCATCTGGTATACCATCATTATCACTATCAATATCATCACTGTCTGATGGAGGTGTTGTAGTTTGAATTAAAAGAAATGTGTGTGATTGACTTTCTAAATCTGCAGGTTTAATATCTAATGCAACGTTAGCTGCAGGGTTTACTAGTGATGCAGCTTGATATGCATTACCTGTAGTTAAAAGTACTAAATACCCATTAGAACCTATAGTTTGCCCTGTTAAATCAATAACTTCATTAACATCACCAGGATCATTGCCATCTCCTTCAATGGTTAAAAGGTAAACATTTGTTAAAAGCGCATTAGCTGTTCCTCTAATCTCAATATACTCGTTAGGAGCATCGGTTCCTGGAGGATCAACCATGATTTCACTTAAATAAAATTGTGCATTAGCCAATTGACATGTCATCAATAGCATTAATAGTAATTGTAGTTTTGTTTTCATAATTTGTATTATTATTTTGTTAGTAGTTAATGTGTTACATTTAAATTGTAATACTTTATATAAGAAAAAGCTGCAGGTTCAGTTGTTACCAAATAGTTACCTGCTTTAAAGTAGTTTTCAAAAGGCCATTTTGATAAACTAACATCTTGATATATAAAAGGCGGATTATTGTTTAATTGTAATTCTAATTTACCTTGAGTAGCTATAATTTTAAAAGTAAAAGGCTCAAAACCAACATATCCAAAATTGTGCTTTATATCGTACCATGTACTTGAAGACACATCAAGAAGATCATCTCCTTCAGTGGATTCATCTAAAAGTGATTTTTTGTGAGCCCATAAATAGCCATCTTTCCAATACATTTTTAGCAATGGAGGTCCATTATTAGATGAAAAATTGTGTGTATTCATATCCTCTTGTGAAATAATACCATGTATTTGCATAACTATAACATTATGATAAGTACTACTACTTTGCGAGTTTTCTGAAATAGACTGAACCTTTAACTTTCCAGTCATTACACCTCCTTCAGCTAAAGTCCAATTATCTTTAGAATTAGAAGGATTTATTAGTTCTCTTAACTCGGTTCTTGAATAAGAACTATTAGCAGTTGAAACAGCTGGATATGTATAAAACACTATTGAAGCATCTGTTGTGTCATCATACATAAATGGTTTAACTTGGGTTAATGTTCGGTAGCCGTTATTCACTAGTTGTGATGGTTGGTATTCGTCTGGGCTACCATTATTATTAGCGTCAATTGGAAGTGTTATTTTCCAATTTGAAAAATTAATATCAGCATAAATTGCTACTTCCTCATTATTTCCATTTGGGTCTATAGTTTCTTCGTCACTAATACTTTCAGTCGAAGAACAGTTAACAACCAAGAAAAAAAGACTCGCAACAGCTATAAAACTTATTAAAACAGCCCTTAATTTATTTAGTATAGTCATCATAAAAAATAATTGGTTTACCAGATTGGTTTACCAAATATATGTATATTTGTTTAAGAAACAAATCTTTATATCATATATTTACTTAATGCAGACATTATCAAAACAAACTAGAGAAAAATTACTTAGCATAAGTACAGCTACTATTGCTACATGTTTATATAAAAAAGGGTTTAAAAATCAATTTATACAAAATGTAGTTCCGTTAAAAAAAATGGAAACAAATATGGTAGGTGAAGCTTTCACTTTACGCTACATTCCTTCACGAGAAGATTTAAATCCAATTTCTGTTTTTAAAGATAAAAATCATCCACAGCGTGTTGCTATTGAACAGTGCCCTAAAGGCAGTATATTGGTTATTGATAGTCGTAAAGATGCTAGAGCAGCATCTGCAGGATCAATTCTTATTACAAGGCTTATGGTTAGAGGCGCTAAAGGAATTGTTACTGATGGTGGCTTCAGAGATTGTGCAGAGATTTCAAAATTAAATTTTCACTCATATCATCAAAAACCATCTGCCCCAACAAATTTAACCTTACATCAAGCTATTGATATTAATGTTCCTATTGGATGTGGTGATGTTGCTGTATTTCCTGGAGATATTCTAGTTGGAGATGATGATGGTGTTATGGTAATTCCTGCTCATATAGTAGACGAGATAGCTAATGAATGTATAGAAATGACTTTATTTGAAAACTATGTTATTGAAAAAGTAAATGAAGGACAGTCAATTATTGGTCTTTACCCAGCCACAGACAATAAAATTATTGAAGACTATAAGAAATGGTTGGAATTAAAAAAATAAAAACCTTATAATCAATAGTAGGTTAAAAATTGTAACACTCCTACGTCAAAATGGTAATTAACTAAATAACAGCTATTTAAATTACTTTAAATCACAGTTTTTATACCAAAAAAAGGCATTTAAAAATTAAATATAATCACATTAGAAAATAAAAAATCCTAACTAATTGATTAACCAATTATTAGGATTTTTTTCGTGACCTCGACAGGATTCAAACCTGTAACCTCTTGAGCCGTAATCAAGTGCGCTATTCAGTTGCGCCACGAGGCCTTTTAAAGTGGGTGCAAATATAATACTTTTATTAAAATACTACCAAACAATTTATTTCAAAATTGTAAATGATTATTTTTGAAGTATGATACAAAAAGAACTTCTTCACCAATTTGATTATCTATTTGACGAATTTATCATCAATAACATATCGCAATATGGTACTATAAAACAGTTTAAAGCCAATGATATTATTATGGATATTGGTCAAGAACTGAAGTTTATTCCTCTTTTAATAGATGGAAATATAAAAATTTTAAGAGAAGATGATAATGGTAACGAATTACTTATTTATGTTTTAGAAACTGGTGACACATGTGCAATGTCGCTAACTTGTTGCATGGCAAAAGCTAAAAGTAAAATAAGAGCAGTTGCTGATAAAGATTCAAAACTTATTATGATTCCTGTTGAGAAAATGACAGAGTGGTTTCATACAAATGAAAGTTGGCGTAATTTTATTCTTCAAAGTTATCAGGTTCGATTTAATGAAATGCTTGAAACTATTGATACTCTAGCATTTATGAAAATGGATGAACGACTTTATAAATATCTCATTGATACTGTAAAGCTTAATGCTTCAAAAACAATTTCAAAAACGCATCAAGATATTGCTCATGATTTAAACACATCTAGAGTTGTAGTATCTAGACTTTTAAAGCAGTTAGAAAACGAGAATAAAATTGAATTAAGCCGTAATAAAATAACAGTTTTAGACTTTTAAGTAACATTTATCACATATCACTAAAAAAAGACCAATTACATTTGCACTTTATTTAAAAACACTATGGAATACATTTTACAACCTTGGCCTTGGTATATTTCAGGCCCTTTAATTGCATTCATCATGTTCATCCTTATTTATCTAGGAAAAACATTTGGAATGTCTTCAAACTTAAGAACATTTTGCACCATTGCTGGAGCTGGAAAAAAAACAGAATTTTTTAATTTCGATTGGAAGTCTCAAAAATGGAACTTAACTGTTGTGTTAGGCGCTGTAATTGGTGGTTATATTGCACATTTTTGGTTATCAAACCCAGAAGATATAGCCCTAAACCCAAACACTGTTGAGCAATTATCGCAGTTAGGTTTTGATAATGCAGGCAAATCATTATTACCACCAGAACTATTTAGTTGGGATGCGGTTTTTAGCCTTAAAGGGTTATTAATTCTTATTATAGGAGGTTTTTTAGTAGGCTTCGGAACACGATACGCTGGAGGTTGTACATCTGGTCATGCCATTACTGGATTAAGTAGTTTACAAATTCCGTCACTAATTGCTGTAATAGGTTTCTTTATAGGTGGATTAATTATGGTGCATCTTTTATTTCCATTAATTTTCTAAAAAACAATAGGATGAAATATTTAAAATTTTTAATAGTAGGAATTATTTTCGGAATCATTCTTGTTAAATCTGAAGCAGTATCATGGTACAGAATTTATGAAATGTTCATGTTTGAATCTTTTCATATGTATGGCATTATTGGAACTGCAGTTGGCACTGGAATCATATTGTTACTTATTACAAAAAAACTTAAACTAAAGAATACAGAAGGGTCTTTAATGAGTGTACCTCCAAAAGACAGAGGCTTAGTGCGCTATTTATTAGGAGGATCAATATTTGGATTAGGATGGGCTTTATCTGGTGCTTGCCCAGGACCAATGTATATATTAGTAGGAACCGGAGTTTTCTCTATGCTTATAGTTATTTTTGCAGCTATAATTGGCACCTATTTTTATGGTGTAATCAAAGATAAATTACCGCATTAAATGGATATAACTCAACTTTTAGGATATGTTGGTGCTTTTGTTGTAGGTCTAGTTTTAGGGCTTTCAGGTGGAGGTGGATCTATAATTACAGTCCCTGTTATGGTGTACCTAATTGGTATTAATCCAGTTACAGCAACCGCTTATTCTTTATTTGTAGTTGGAAGCACATCAGCAATTGGAGCATTTCAAAACTTCAAAAAACAATTAGTTGATATTAAAACAGCTGTTATTTTTGCAATTCCTGCATTTACAGTTGTATATTTTACAAGACGTTATTTAGTACCAGCAATTCCAGAAACAGTTTTTACCATTTACGATTTTGAAGTAACAAAGAACATTTTTATTATGACATTTTTTGCCATCATTATGTTCTTGGCTTCTATTTCTATGATTCGTTCAAAACGAGATATTGCAAATACTAATTCTAATTCAACAATTAATATCCCTTTTCTTATCATTATTGGAATTGGTGTAGGATTGTTAACAGGCATTGTTGGCGCTGGTGGAGGGTTTTTAATTATTCCTGCTTTAGTATTATTGGCTAAGCTACCAATGAAAAAAGCTATTGGCACCTCATTATTTATTATTGCTGCCAATTCACTAATAGGCTTTACTGGCGATTTACAAAGTAGAACTATTGATTGGTCATTTTTACTAGTGTTTACTGCAATTTCTATTATAGGAATTATTGTTGGTGTATATTCATCAAAATTTATTAGTGGTACAAAATTAAAAAGAGGCTTCGGTTGGTTTACACTTATTGTTGCTTTTTATATTATATACCGAGAACTATTATAGACAAATGTGACAAAAGTCACAAAACAAAATTTAAAGGTTTTGTATCTTTGAATTATTAAATTTTAACTTATGAAAATAGAACAAATATATACAGGATGTTTAGCACAAGGTGCTTACTACATCGAATCTAATGGTGAAGTTGCTATAATAGATCCACTTCGAGAAATTCAGCCATATATTGACAAAGCAGCATCAGAAAATGCAAAAATAAAATATGTTTTTGAAACTCACTTTCATGCAGATTTTGTTTCAGGACATATTGATTTAGCTAAAAAAAGTGGTGCAACAATAGTTTATGGTCCAGGAGCAGAAACAACTTATGATATTCATTCAGCAAAAGATAATGAAGAATTTAAAATAGGTAATATCACTATAAAAGCATTACACACACCAGGTCATACTTTAGAATCTACAACATATTTATTGATAGATGAAAAAGGTAAGAATCACGCGATTTTTTCAGGAGACACTTTGTTTTTAGGTGATGTTGGACGTCCAGATTTAGCTATAAAATCTGATTTAACAAAAGAAGATTTAGCTGCAATGCTTTACGATTCTCTTCGCAATAAAATAATGACACTAGCTGATGATGTAATTGTATATCCAGCTCATGGTGCAGGCTCTGCTTGTGGTAAAAATTTAAGCAAAGAAACTGTTGGTACTATTGGAGATCAAAAGAAAACGAATTATGCATTACGTGCTGATATGACCAAACAAGAATTTGTAAAAGAAGTATTAGATGGCATGCCTCCACCACCTCAATATTTTGCTAAAAATGCAATGCTTAACAAAACAGGTTATGATGCTTTTGAAGAAGTATTAAAAACTGGAAATGTAGCTCTAAATCCTGAAAACTTTGAAGCTATGGCTAACCATGAAGAAGCAATGGTTTTAGATGTTAGACCTCAAAGCGATTACATAAAAGGGCATATTCCAAATTCAATATTCATTGGTCTTAATGGACAATTTGCACCTTGGGTTGGAGCATTAATTACAGATTTAAAACAGCCTATTATTTTGGTTACACCTGAAGGAAAGAGTGAAGAAGCTGTAACGCGTTTATCTCGTGTTGGCTATGATAACACTTTAGGATATTTAGAAGGAGGTATTGAGGCTTGGAAAGCTGCTGGTAAAGATGTAGAAACTTTAGAATCTATTTCTGCAGAAGAATTTGCTAATAGAGTAAAAACTCAAAACGTAAATATATTAGATGTTCGTAAAGATGGAGAATATCAATCTTCACATATAGAAGATGCTCAACATTTTGCTTTAGATTATATAAATCAGAATATGAATCAGGTAGACAAAAACAAAACCTATCATATACATTGTGCTGGTGGTTATCGTTCAGTGATTGCTGCTTCAATTCTAAAAGCAAGAGGTTATAAAAATCTAGTTGATGTTGCAGGTGGTTTTGGTGCTATTAAAAATACCGATTTGCCTCTAACTGATTTTGTATGTCCATCAACACTATAATTTATTAATCTTACTATAAATAAAAAACCTCACAAACATTGTGAGGTTTTTTATATTTAAACTATTTCAGCGCTTAAACCAGCTTCTAAAAGCATGGAACAACGTGGCTCTAAATCATCATAAGGGCCAGTTTTTACAGTACATTTTCCTTTATAATGCACAATTATAGAACATTGTTCTGCTTGTTCTGGAGTATGGTCACAAGCGTATATGAGAGTATCAATAACGTGATCAAAAGTATTTACATCATCATTATATAATACAATTTCGTTCTGTTTTAAGACGTCTTCATCAAGAAGTACCTCTTCTGATGTTTTTTCTCTGGTACTCATTAACATAAGTTTATACTAATTTACAAATTTTAGGGCAACCCAATGGTTTTTTTCTAATGTCTCAACGTGCTTTAAGCCATGTTTATTACATTCTTCTTCTATAATCGGAATATCATCATTGTAAAAACCACTTAAAAATAATACGCCATTTGTATTTAGACATTTAGCATAGGCTGTCATATCATTCAATAAAATATTTCTATTAATATTAGCAATTATAATATCATAATGTTTGTTTTTCAGGGCACTTGCATCACCTTCAACAACAGTAATATTTTTACAATTATTTCGCTCAACATTTTCTAAACTATTAAGGTAACACCAATTATCATAATCAATAGCATCTAAAGAATTAGCTCCTTTCATTTCTGCTAAAATAGCTAATACTCCTGTTCCGCAACCCATATCTAAAACTGATTTATTGTTAAAATCATTTTTTAAAATATGCTGAATCATCATATGTGTTGTTTCATGGTGTCCTGTACCGAAACTCATTTTTGGTTCGATGATTATGTCATATTTAGTATCTGGTTTTGGGTGAAAAGGTGCTCGAACAGAACATACATCGTCAACTATAATAGGATTAAAATTCTTTTCCCATTCTTCATTCCAATTGGTTTGCTCAATCTCTTCAAAGGTGTATGAAATATTAAACTCGTCAGATTTTAAAATATCAATATCTTCAAGTATTTTATCATTCCATTCTTCTTTTTGAATATAAGCTGTTACACCTTCTTCAGTTTCTACAAAGCTCTCAAAACCTGCGTAACCGAGCTCTGCAATTAAAATTTCAACTGCTGGTTGTAAAGGTTCAACCTTAAAATAATATCCTATATAAATAATGTTTGACATAACTTAAAACGCATTAACAATTTCATAAAAATCTTTCGCATTTAATGCTGCACCACCAATAAGACCTCCATCAACATCTGGTTTAGAGAAAATTTCTTTCGCATTACTTGGTTTTACACTTCCACCATATAAAATTGATATACTTTGAGCCACTTGGTCATTATACTTGTTTTTTATAGTTTCTCTAATAAAAGCATGCATATCTTGAGCTTGCTCAGGACTTGCCGTTTCTCCTGTGCCTATTGCCCAAACTGGCTCATATGCTAAAACTATGTGTTTTAGGGCAGAAGCATTTAGATGAAAAAGCGCATTTTTAATTTGGCTTTCAACTACTTTTTCGTGATTTCCAGATTTTCTATCTGATAACTCTTCTCCAAAGCAAAAAATAACTCGTATTTCGTTATCTAAAGCTGCATTCACTTTTTTAGCTAATAATTCATCTGTTTCATTAAAATAAGCACGACGCTCACTATGACCTAAAATGGCAGTAGCAACTCCAACACTTTTTAGCATACTCGCGCTTACTTCTCCAGTATAAGCTCCAGATTCAGCAAAATGCATATTTTGGGCAATAACTTCTATATTGCTTTGTCTTAATGCTTCAAAAGCCGGCCAAAGATTAGTAAAAGTTGGAGCAATCATAACTTCTGCGTTAGATGTTTGATGCTGTTTTTTTAAATCTGTGATTAAAGCCTCTGTTTGCGCTAAATCATTATTCATTTTCCAGTTTCCTGCGACTATTTGTGTTCTCATAAGCTTATTCTAATTTTATCTTTGGATCGAGCCAAGCATAAATAACATCTACAAAAATATTGATAATTATAAATATTAAGGCAATTATTAATACAGCTCCCATTATTACTGGCAAATCTAGTGTATTCAAGGCATTAACGATTTCTTTTCCAAGTCCATTCCAACCAAAAATATACTCAACAAAAACGGCTCCTGCTAGCATAGATGCAAACCATCCTGAAATTGCTGTCACCACAGGATTTAAAGCATTTTTTACAGCATGTCGTTTTATAATTTGAAATTCACTCAATCCTTTTGCTCTAGCTGTGCGAATGTAATCTTGATTAAATACTTCTAATAATGAATTACGCATTAATTGTATAACAACTGCTAATGGTCTAATTCCTAAAACTATTGCTGGAAGTATTAAATTTTTCCATTTAATATTTACTTTTTCGCCAAAATCATCTAATTCATATAAGCTACCTGTCATTTCGAGATTTGTATATTTATGAAGCACAAATCCAAAAAACCAAGCAAACAAAATAGCACTAAAAAATGAAGGCACACTCATACCAAGTGTACTCAAAACTTGTATAACTTTATCAAGCCATCTGTCTTTAAACAATGCAGAAACAATACCTAAACAAACACCTATAAATATTGCAATTAAAATTGCTGAAACAGCCAAAACAAAAGTATTTGGCAACGTTTCTCCTATAACTTGCGACACTTTTTTTCCTTGTTTTGTAAACGATTCTCTTAAATATGGAAACTTTAAAACTGTGGTAGTACTGCCTATTGTAAATAACTCAGCAGCCGAGTATTTATTAACTCTTAAAAACGTATAGTCTTTTGCATTTGTTGAATGAAATGAAACAGGTGACAAATCATTCAAATAGTAAAAATATTGCGTACTAATAGGTTTATCGAATCCGTATTTTTGTTTAACAATAGCTAATTGATTACTGTCTTCGTTTTGTCCTAGCATCATTTGTGCAGGATCGCCTGGTAAAACATTAAATAAAAAGAAAATGACTGTAACTACTCCAAATAATGTGAGTAACGCGTAAAAAGCTTTATTTAGAAGATATTTTATCAAATAATTACAGTTCTAAATCATCTATATCATTCCAGTGTGCTTTTTGCTTCACAGTTCCTTTATTTAATAAAAGCACTCCAGGATTGGCACGCACCATTGTTTTAATCACTTTTTCATCACACAAATAAAAATCAAAACTAAAATTATATTGTGACTTTATATAGGCTTTTGCATCACCTCCTGATGAAGTTAATCCAATAACTGTCCATCCTTTTTTGATGGCTTTATCAGAAAATGCTTTTAATTTAGCAACACCTTCTTTTTCTGCTTTTGTTAAATCATACATTGCTATAATCATCAATTTATTTTCTGCCAAAAAGTGCTGTGTCATATCTTCTTCGTCAGATTCTATCGAAAAATCCTGAATTGGTGGCACATAACCTTCGTCAATAACTTTAGAATCAACACTAATATAATCTCCATCAACTGTTGGATAACTTCCATTGGTAGTTATAATTTTTTCTTCACCATTAATTTTAAACTTCCAGTTATACTCAACTATTGGTTTTTGAGCATCATCAGGAATTATCATCTGTTCTTCTATATTATTTCCAATTTTATAAGCTCTAAAATCTACTGTTGGTAAATGCATTAATACATGATAGCCAAACCATAAACAGAAAATGAAACTCAATAGGGCAATGATGGTTGTTGGCAGTTTGTTAAATAGTGGTTTGATGTGTTTGATTCCAAAAAACAGAACAAGTATTAAAACCAAGAGAATTACATCTTTAGTAAAACTCTCCCAAGGCGTTAATTTTAAGGCATCACCAAAACAACCACAATCTTTTACTTTGTCAAAATAAGCTGAATAGAAGGTTAGGAAAGTAAAAAATACTATCATTCCTAACAAACTCCAAACTGTAAATTTTGGTTTATATCCTATGAGTAAAAAGACACCTAAAACAACTTCAAAAACTACTACAAAAACAGAAATACCTAGCGCATAAGGTTCTAAAAATGGAAGATTTAAAACATCTGCACCAAAATATTCTTGCAATTTATAAGAAAACCCAAGAGGGTCGTTAAGTTTAATTAACCCAGAAATAATGAATAAAACTCCAACTAATATTCTGCAAATTGTAACTAGTATTTTCATGTTATTTTTTTTCGTTTAAGTGAATTAAGGCAAAAACAGCATAATTAATCATATCTTGATAATTAGCATCTATACCTTCACTCACAATGGTTTTTCCTTTATTATCTTCGATTTGTTTTACACGTAATAACTTTTGTAAAATTAAATCTGTTAATGAGCTCACTCTCATATCTCTCCAAGCTTCGCCATAGTCATGGTTTTTATCCATCATTAACTGTTTTGTTAAAGCAATTTTCTCATCATAAAATTTTGTAGCTTCATCTACTGACAAATCTGGTTGCTCAACAACTCCTTTTTCTAATTGAATAAGCGCCATTGTGCAATAATTAATGATTCCAATAAACTCACTAACCTCTCCTTCGTCTACTTTACGAACACTATTTTGTTGCAAACTACGAATACGCTGTGCTTTAATAAATATTTGGTCAGTTAATGAAGGTAATCTTAAAATTCGCCAAGCACTACCATAATCACTCATTTTATTTATAAAAAGGCTTCTGCATGTGTCAATAACCGCATCGTATTGTTTTGAAGTATCTTGCATTTAAAACATTTAATTTTGCGTAAATTTCGCTTAAATAGTTTAAAGTTCAAAGTTTCGGGTTTAAAGTTTTAGATTTGAAATTTGTAATACTAATATTTGAATTTTTCAGAGTTTATGACAATTAACTGTAAAGGACAACTCATCGACCTTACAACTCCAAAAGTGATGGGGATTTTAAATCTCACTCCAGATTCATTTTATGATGGAGGTAGGTATAAAGACGAGCATACTGTTTTAAAGCATGTAGAAAAAATGCTTACTGAAGGAGCAACATTTATTGATATTGGTGCCTATAGTTCGCGTCCTAATGCAGAACATATATCTGAAAATGAAGAATTACAACGCATTCTTCCAATTATAAACCTGGTTTTAAAAGAGTTCCCGAACGTTTTATTATCTATCGACACATTTAGAAGCAACATTGCAAGACAATGTGTTGAAGCAGGAGCCTGTGTGATTAATGATATTTCTGCTGGAAAATTAGATGAGCAAATGCTACAAACCGTTGCCGATTTGCATGTGCCTTACATTATGATGCACATGAAAGGAACTCCACAAACTATGCAACAATTTTCTCAATATGATAATTTGGTAAAAGAGGTTTTATTTTATTTTTCTGAGCGTATTGCTGTAGCTCGTTCATTAGGAATTGTAGATATAATTGTTGATCCTGGCTTTGGATTTTCTAAAACTATAGCACAAAATTATGAGCTTTTGAGTAATTTTGAGCAATTAAAAATGTTAGAATTGCCTATACTTGCTGGAGTATCTCGAAAATCGATGATTTACAAAACTTTAGAAAACTCTTCAGAAAATGCTCTTAATGGCACAACTGTTTTAAACACAATTACTTTACAAAAAGGTGCTTCAATATTACGTGTGCATGATGTAAAAGAAGCTGTAGAGTGTGTAAAATTAATGCAACAATTAAATTAAAATGAAATATTATTATATCCTTGTTATACTTTTTTGTTTTTCATGTGGAAAAGAAAAATCGATTCAATTGCCAGAAATTAGTAAATCTAACACTCATGATATAAAAGATGTGTCACCTGCTTATCTGTTTTACGATGAAAGTAAAAAAGACAGTATTGAACTTAACAGAAAAAACTTAATAAGTACTACAAACTGGCTTGTTAATGTTGATAAACGTTTAACTTTAAAACAGGCAATACCATCAATCATAAAGCTTCAAGAAAAGAAACGAGATGCTAAAATGCACAAAAATGAAGCCGCTAAAAATTACTTTACCTGTAATGATAAAAGTGTGAAAAATTTAGGTTTTATTGAATTTACAGATGTTATTTATCACAATGGTATTGACAATAGTATTGTTGAACATCATTCTATTTACGATTCAACTTCAACAAACGAACTTAGCCATACAATTAGTCTGCTGTTTAAAGAAAATGATTCTATATCTATCAATTCAGAATTAACAACTAAAGCGCATTTTTTAGATCGTTTACGATTTATGGATTCTGTACAAAACAAAATGATGGGACTCATTTATTTAAAATTTGATGAAGATCTAACTTTTCAAGACTATATAACTTTTAAATCTATGCTATTAGAGTTAAAACTAAAACATTCGGTTATAGCAAACGATGAGTATATTTTTAATTGATATATTTTGCTAAATTTACAAAAACACCATAGCATTGGATAAATTTAATTTTTGGGATTTTGGAGTCATCGATTTTATCGATGTCTTTTTAGTTGCTATTCTTCTGTATTATATCTACAAACTTATAAAAGGAACTGTAGCTATTAATATTTTTATTGGTATCATCATTATATTTTTAGTCTGGAAACTTACCGTTTTTTTAAAAATGGGCTTGTTAAGTCAAATTTTTAGTGGCTTTATGGAGGTTGGTATTATTGCTCTTATTGTTGTTTTTCAGCCAGAAATACGCAAATTTTTACTCATGGTAGGCTCTACAAATTTGAGTAGTAAACGCAAATTTTTAAGTCAATTAAAGTTCTTAAAAACCGAAGAACAAAATCAAACAGATATAGATTGTATTATAGCTGCTTGTACCAAAATGGGTTCTACAAAAACTGGCGCTTTAATAGTTTTAGAGCGCAGTAATAATCTTGATTTTTTAACTGGAACTGGTGACGAAATGAATATTGGTGTTACCCAACCAATAATTGAAAGTATATTTTTTAAAAACAGTCCATTACATGATGGAGCAATTGTTATTGAAAACAATATTGTAAAAGCAACTCGTGTTATCCTTCCTGTTAATAACGAAAAAAATATTCCTCAACGTTTTGGCTTGCGCCACAGAGCAGCAGTTGGAATAACTGAAAAAACTGATGCTCTCGCTATTGTTGTAAGTGAAGAAACTGGTCAAATTTCTTATATAAAAAATGGTGAGTTTGTGATGTTTAAAGATACTATTGAACTTTCTGAACTTGTTAAAAAAGATTTAGCATAATGGAGTGTAAAAATTGTCAATCTACCCTTAATGGACAACAAAAATTTTGTTCAGAATGTGGTGGAAAAGTGATTCACTATAGATTAACTCTTAAGCATATTACATCAGAGTTTAGTGCTCAATTTTTAAATTATGACAATAAGTTTTTAAAAACATTTTTTCATCTATTTACAAAACCAGAATTAGTAATTCAAGGTTATATTAATGGTGTAAGAAAAAAATATATTAACGTTATACAATATTTAGCCATTTCGCTAACGCTTTTAGGATTACAACTTTTTATTTTGAACAAATTTTATCCTGACTTTTTCAATGCTGTATTTACTGATCTTGATAGTTATTTAAGAGTTTATCCTGAAGAGCAAAGACCTCAAATGGAAAAATTTATGACAAACTATTATACTTTCATAAATGAGTACCAAAGTTTAATATATGTTATAGGTATTCCTATTACTGCTTTAGTAACTCGACTAGCTTTTTTGAAAGAAAAGCTATTTAATTTTACAGAACACATTGTACTTAATACATATATAACAGCACAATATGTTGTTTTTTCTTTTTTTACTTATCTAATTTTTGCAATATTTAATTTAAACTTAAACGTATTAGTAACACTTTCATTATTACTATACATATTTTACTATGGTTTTGTTTTTTATAAAACACATAAATTAAGTGTAGCTGCTATAATTTTACGTTTCATGTTATCTATAGCTATTATTTGTGCCATATTTTTTATAATAGCTATAATAGCTGCCGTTGTAGCTATAGTATATGTTAAATTTTTTAAATGAAAATGAATTGTAAAAATTGCAATACTAATTTATCCTCTGATAGTGACTACTGTAACAAATGTGGTGGAAAGATTATAAGAAATCGATTAACCATTAGAAATCTTTTTCAACATTTTAGTGAAACTTTTCTTAATTACGATAATAAGTTTCTACAGACAGTTAAAAATCTTTTTGTTAAACCAGAAGATGTAATAGGGAGTTATGTTGATGGTACAAGAAAAAAATATATTAATCCAATTAGTTTTTTTGCAATTTCATTGACCATTTCTGGAGTTTATTTACTGATTTTTAAGAAGTTTTTTTATAATTACATGGATGCATCGTCATTATATCAAGACGAAAATATGCGCAGAATGTTTGATGCTTCTAAAGACACTATTTTTGAATATAACTCATTCTTTTATTTTATACTCATTCCTGCATTGGCACTAATCTCACTTATTGTTTTTTACAATAAAAAGTATAATTATACAGAACACGTTGTTATTTACCTTTATACAATGTCGTTAACTTCAATTGTATCTTCAGTAATATCGTTGATTGTTTTATTAAGTTTGCCCAAATATTTTTTATGGATAGGAATTAGCCTAAATCTTATTTCAATTCTATTTCACTGTTATTTGCTAAAACGTGTTTTTCAGTTGAAAATATCAGAGCTTTCCCTAAAGTTTTTATTGTTTTTAGTAATATTTGGAGGATTTTATATAGCGTTTGGAATTCTAATGTTTCTCTTTATGCTAATGAATGGATCTATTAATATGCAAGATTTTCGTCCACCTTCATAAACTGTACTTCATAAAGATTTTTGTAGTAACCATCTTTCTTTTTAAGTAATTCATTGTGTGTACCTTGCTCAACTATTTGTCCAGCTTCCATCACAATAATATTATCAGCTTTCTGTATTGTTGCTAATCTGTGAGCAATAACTATAGATGTTCTTCCATTAGTTATTTTATCTGTAGCTTGTTGAATTAACTGTTCAGAATACGAATCGACAGACGATGTAGCTTCATCTAAAACCAGAATACTTGGGTTAGTAACATACGCTCTTAAAAAAGAGATTAGTTGACGCTGCCCAGAAGACAGCATTACGCCTCTTTCTTTTACGTTGTAATGGTATCCGTTTGGTAAACTCATAATAAAATCATGAATACCTATTTCCTTAGCAGCTTTTTGTACTTGTGCCTCTGTAATATCAGGATTATTAAGAGTTATATTATTAAGAATTGTATCTGCAAACAAAAAAACATCTTGTAAAACAACTGCTATTTGGTTTCGTAGCGATGTAAGTGTAACATCTTTTATATCTAAATTATCTACTGTTATTCTACCTTTTTGGATATCATAAAAACGATTCAGTAAATTAATAATGGTTGATTTTCCTGCTCCAGTAGCTCCAACAATTGCTATTGTTTGACCAGATTTAACATTAAAGGAAATTCCTTTAAGCACTTCTTCATCATCAACATAAGAAAAGTGTACTTTTTCAAAACTTATATCTCCTTTAAATTGTGATGCTACTATAGTGCCAGCATCATCAATTTGAGATGTAGTATCTAAAACTGCAAAAACTCTATTGGCTGCTACCATTCCCATTTGAAGAGTATTAAATTTATTTGCAATCTGGTTTAATGGTCTAAATAGCATAGGTACCATCATAATAAATGCGGTTAAATCTCCTATCGATGTGGTTTGGTCTACTACAACGTTTAAGCCTCCATACCAAACTACTAATCCTAATGTAATAGATGATAAAAACTCTGCTATAGGGAAGAAAATTGAATTATACCAAACGGTTTTAAGCCATCCTTTTTTATGACGTTCATTAATTTCTTTAAAGTTTTTATATTCTGTTTCTTCACGAGTAAATAGCTGTAAAATTTTCATTCCTGTCACTCGTTCTTGAACAAACGAATTGAGGTTAGACACCTCTGTTCTAACATCTTCAAAAGCTATCTTCATATACTTCTGAAAAATTTTAGTAGCATATAATATTATTGGTAGCGTAGTAAATACTATTAAACTTAATTTCCAATTTAAGTAAAACATTACACCTCCAATAGCAATCATTTTTAAAATATCACTAAAAATCATGAAAAGTCCGTCACTAAAAATATCAGCAATACGTTCCATGTCGGTAACAGCTCGAGTAACTAAAATTCCAACAGATGAATTGTCATAATACTTCATCTTAAAGCTTAACATATGCTTGAATAGCTTTACACGAATATCTTTTACAACAGTTAGTCCTAGCCAGCTTGCATAGTATATAAATAACAATTGACAAATAACTTCTAACACCAATAATAACACCATAATAGCTATGTAAAACATAAATCCATTATAGTCATGTACAGCTATTTTTGTATCAATAGCTACTTGTACAACTTTTGGGCGTATTGCTCCAAAAACTGCTAACCCAATAACAAAAAACAGTGTACTATAAAACACCAACTTATAAGGTCTTATATATTGCAATAGACGCTTAAAAAGCGTTACGTTATACACTTTTGTTACTTTACTTGCCATTTATAGTATTTAGTTTAATAGACTCTGGATATACCACTTTTGTTAAATACAAACCATGTGCAGATACCGAAAATCCAGCTTCACTCCTACTTTTAGATTTTATTATTGTGTGCAATTCTTCAATTTCAATTTTACCTAGACCAATATTAATCATCGTTCCAACTATAGCTCTAACCATATTTCTTAAAAAACGATCTGCGGTAATTACAAAAGTTAATTCATCATTTTCAACTTTCCAATATGCTTCTTTAATATCACAATGATACGTTTTTACATCTGTATTAACTTTAGAAAAGCATTGAAAATCTTTATACTGTAATAAGATTTCACAAGCTTTGTTCATTTTTTCAACATCTAAATGCTGAAGCACTCTATAAGCGTAATCAAACGTAAATGCATTTTTTCTGTTAGAAACCCTATAATTATATGTCCTGCTTGTAGCATTAAAACGTGCATGAGCATTAGGTTTTACTAAAAATATGTCGTGAATTGCAATATCTTCAGGCAAAAAAGAATTTAAACGGTAAATTAATGTATCAATATCTAACTCTCCATCAAAATCAAAATGAGTAAACATTTGTGATGCATGTACACCTGCATCTGTCCTACCTGCACCAACTATTGCTGTTTTGGTTTTAAACATTTTAGATAATGCTTCTTCTAATACTTGCTGTACAGAAATTGCATTAGGCTGATACTGCCAACCATGATATGCTTTTCCGTTATATGATAATTCGATAAAATATCTCAAGTGAATGCTCTATTTTTGTAAGCAACAAAGATAGAATTTTAATGTCTTTGTAAATTTGAATTTAAAGTTAAATAAATTAAGATTTCCATAAATGTGGAAAAAGTTATGAAAAAAATCCTTCTACTTTCTGATACTCACAGTTATATAGATGATGACATTTTAAAATATGTTAAGCAAGCAAACGAAGTGTGGCACGCAGGAGATATAGGAGATTTAAGCGTAACAGATTCTATAAAAAAAATAAAACCTTTACGTGCTGTTTTTGGCAATATAGATGATAATAAGGCAAGAGTTGAATTTCCAGAACATAATCGATTTATGTGCGAAGACGTAGATGTGCTCATTACTCATATTGGTGGCTATCCTGGAAAATATAATGTTAGAATTAGAGATATTATTTATGAAAAACCACCTAAATTATTTATTTGTGGTCATTCTCATATTTTAAAAGTAATGCCAGATAAAAAACTAAATTTACTTCATATGAATCCAGGTGCAGTTGGAAAACATGGATTTCAGCAAGTAAGAACTATGCTACGTTTTACAATTGATGGAAAAAAAATTGAAAATCTAGAAGTCATTGAGTTTAAAAAATAAAAAAACCCAAGATCTTCACCTTGGGTTTACGCACTAATAAAATTAAGTTAATAGGGTTTATCGTAATCTATCGACAGATTTTACAAGATCTTCATCCTTTTTTATGGCCTTATTGGCTAACACCAAAAATACGATAGAAAAAATAGGAATAAAAATCCCAACACCTTTCTCAGAAATATGACTTTCTCCAGGCGTGATTAGTAATTGATACACAAATAATCCTAATAAAATAAAGTTTAATATTATATTAAGTCTGTTCATTACAAACTGAGACTTTCTGTTTTTATAACCAAATAACGAAATTAAAGACAATGCTGCTGACCCTAAAAACATTGCAAAATAAGATACGTTATCTTTTGCATAAACTAATACATCTGTATCTGTAATCCATAAATGAAATACAAAAATTAATCCTCCTGACAGCACAGCAGCAATTAATAAATAAACAGTTTGTATACGTTGTAACATCTAATTTTTTAAATTATCAGCACAAAACTAATAGTTTCTTTTTAAAAGTTATACTTAATTTTAAAATAAAATTGTATTATTGCATATATAATGTGTTACTCAAACCGTTACATATTATAAAATCTTCAGATTTTCTTGGTTTTACCCTCATCTTTCAGTTTTATTTTGAAAAGTTTAGACTAAACCAATTTCAATTATTAAAAAAATATTTACCCAATACAATACACATAGATGTTTGAAATTTCGCAATTAAAAGAAAAAAAGCTTTCTGACTTACAAGAAATAGCTCAACAATTGAATGTACCTAAATATCGTACACTTAAAAAATTAGAATTAGTATATCAAATACTAGATGTTCAGGCAGCAAATCCAGCTGCAGTAAAAACAGAAAAATTACAAGAAGCAGCTCCAAAAAAGGAAGAAGTTTCAAGACCAAAACCAAATAAAAAGAGAGAGCGAATTCAAAAACCTGCACCTTCTAACAAGGAACAACAAAAAATGGAATTTTCAGATTCTAAATCAGACTCAAAGCCTGCAACTAAACCTGAGCAGACTGACAGCCCACAACAAAAGAGAGACGCAGCTCCACAACATAAACAAAAAGACAACGATAAAAAACCTATTCATTCTAAAGATAAACCAAACAAGCCTAACCCTCGTCCAAAAGACAACTCAAATAAGCCAAACCCACGTCAAAAAGAGACTAACGGAAATACACATAGTGGCTCTAATGGTAATTCAAATAATGGTAATAAAGACAATCGTAACCGTTATAGAGAGCCAGACTTTGAGTTTGATGCTATAATTCAGAGTGAAGGAGTATTAGATATAATGCAAGATGGTTATGGATTTTTACGTTCATCAGATTATAACTATTTATCATCACCTGATGATATTTACGTTTCACAATCTCAAATACGTTTATTTGGATTAAAAACAGGTGATACTGTATTAGGTCATGTACGTCCTCCAAAAGAAGGCGAGAAATATTTCCCTTTAATTAAAGTAAGTAAAATAAATGGGCAAAGTCCAGATGTAGTTAGAGACAGAGTGTCTTTTGAACATTTAACACCATTATTCCCACAAGAGAAATTTAATATTGCAGAAAAACAAAGTACTATTTCTACTAGAATTATGGATTTGTTTTCTCCGATAGGAAAAGGCCAACGTGGTATGATAGTGTCTCAACCAAAAACTGGTAAAACAATGCTTTTAAAGGATGTTGCAAATGCAATTGCAGCTAATCATCCTGAAGTTTATCAAATGATTTTATTAATTGATGAGCGTCCTGAAGAGGTTACAGACATGCAACGTAATGTACGCGGAGAAGTTATTGCCTCAACTTTTGATAAGGAAGCACATGAACATGTTAAAATTGCAAATATCGTCTTAGAAAAAGCAAAACGCCTTGTTGAGTGCGGACATGACGTAGTTATCTTATTAGATTCTATTACTCGTTTAGCAAGAGCCTATAATACTGTTCAGCCTGCTTCTGGTAAAATATTAAGTGGTGGTGTTGATGCTAACGCTTTACACAAACCAAAACGTTTCTTTGGTGCTGCTCGTAATATTGAAAATGGAGGCTCTTTAACTATTATAGCTACAGCTTTAACAGAGACTGGATCTAAAATGGATGAAGTTATCTTTGAAGAATTTAAAGGAACTGGTAATATGGAGCTACAGTTAGATAGAAAAATATCTAATCGTAGAATATTCCCTGCAATTGATTTAACTTCTTCAAGTACTCGTAGAGATGATTTGTTGTTAGATGATAACACAATTCAAAGAATGTGGGTAATGCGCAAGTATCTTGCAGATATGAACCCTGTTGAAGCAATGGAGTTTATTAATGATAGATTTAAAAAGACTAGAAACAATGAAGAGTTTTTAGTATCAATGAATGGTTAACATTCATTGATTAATAAATAAAAAAGCCCTTGAACAAAATTCAAGGGCTTTTTTATATTCTTTTTTAGTAGTAAAATATGGTAACAAAAAAAGTCTATTCAAAAGAATAGACTTTTAATAATTTCTCTTTTTTTAATACTATAAAGTAGCAATAAATTTTGTCAACCCAGATTTTAGGTTAGCCGCTTTATTAGCATGAATAATGTTCTTCTTAGCTAATTTATCAATCATTCCAGCAACAGTTGGGAATAATTCTTGAGCTTCCTTAGCATTTTCCATTTCACGTAATCTCTTGATAGCATTACGAGTTGTTTTATGCTGATATCTATTAGTTAAACGCTTTGCTTCGTTACTTCTAATTCTTTTTAATGCTGACTTATGATTTGCCATTTTGTTTTTTTACTTATTAAAAAATGTAGCCCGTAGGGGAATCGAACCCCTCTTACCAGGATGAAAACCTGGCGTCCTAGCCGATAGACGAACGGGCCATTTGAGTTATTTATTGTATAAGATTATAATTTTTATAACTGTAATCTCATATTTCAAATGAACGTGCAATTCTTCATTGCGGATGCAAAAATACAACTATTTTTAAATGTTGCAACACCTAATCAATTTTTTTTCAAAAAAAATTAATATGCCTTGGCAAACAACACCCTTCCTGATGATGGATTACCAGTAAACACGCAGCTTCCAGTCTCTTTTTCTCCATTTAAAGGTATGCAACGAATTGTAGCTTTGGTTAATTCTTTTATTTTTTGTTCAGTCTCAGATGTTCCATCCCAATGTGCTGAAATAAAGCCTGTTTTAGTTTCTAATACCTTTTTAAACTCTTCAAAATTATTAACTTCAGTAATATGTGTATTTCTAAAATCAAGGGCTTTTTTAAATAAACTTTCTTGTATTTCTGTCATTAAACCTTTAGCAATTGTTGCCACCTTATCTAAATCAACAATCTCTTTAGTTAAAGTATCTCTTCTAGCTAATTCAACCGTTTTATTTTCTAAATCTTTTGGTCCAATTGCAATTCTTAACGGAACACCTTGCAATTCATGTTGAGCAAACTTAGCTCCTGGTCTATGGGTAGTTCTGTTATCAAACTTACAACTAACTCCTAAAACCTTTAATTCGTTCTTAATAGTATTTGCAACTTCAGAAATTGTTTCTAATTGTTCATCATTTTTATAAATTGGAACAATAACCACTTGTATTGGTGCTAAATTTGGAGGCAGCACTAACCCATTATCATCACTATGCGTCATAATTAAAGCTCCCATCAATCGTGTTGAAACTCCCCAAGATGTTGCCCAAACATAATCTAATTTACCTTCATTGTTAGTGAATTTTACATCGAATGCTTTTGCAAAATTTTGACCTAAAAAATGAGATGTTCCAGCTTGTAATGCTTTACCGTCTTGCATAAGTGCTTCTATGCAATAGGTCTCAACAGCTCCAGCAAAGCGTTCGCTCTCTGTTTTTACTCCTTGAATAACTGGAATAGCCATAAAACTCTCAGCAAACTCAGCATAAACGTTATTCATTTGTTCTGCTTCAGCTATAGCTTCGGCTTTTGTTGCATGAGCAGTATGTCCTTCTTGCCATAAAAACTCAGCAGTACGCAAAAATAAACGTGTACGCATTTCCCATCGAACAACATTAGCCCATTGATTAATTAATATTGGTAAGTCTCTATAACTTTGAATCCAGTTTTTATACGTGCTCCAAATAATAGCCTCACTAGTTGGCCTAACTACTAGCTCCTCTTCTAACTTAGCCTCAGGATCAACTCTCAGCTTTCCTGGATTATCAGGATCATTTTGAAGCCTGTAATGAGTCACAACTGCACACTCTTTTGCGAAGCCTTCAGCATTTTTTTCTTCTGCTTCAAACAAACTTTTAGGTACAAATAATGGAAAATAAGCATTTTGATGACCTGTTTCTTTAAACATTTTATCTAATTCTGCTTGCATTTTTTCCCAAATGGCGTATCCATATGGTTTAATTACCATACATCCTCTTACTGCTGAATTCTCAGCTAAATCAGCCTTTACAACCAATTCGTTATACCATTTTGAATAATCTTCGGCTCTACTTGTGAGATTTTTGCTCATTGTCAGTATTTTGGCACAAATATTGTGCTTATGTTAAATATAAAAATAGTTCAGCAAAACTAACTATTTTTGTAATGTTCAACAATAAAAATATATAGATATGCAATTTAAAACTTACTTACAATCGAAATTGCCATTTTTTGTTGCACTAAGCTTTGCTTTTGTATTAGCTTCTTGTGGATCATACCAATATGTTGGTTATGATAATGATGGTATTTATAATACTTCTGATAATGTATATGCAGAAGAAAGTGCATACGAAGATGCTACCAAAGTAGACAACAATAGTTATTACAAAAATTATTTCGCCGAAAAATCTCAACAATATGAGAACATTTCACAAGAGGAGAATGTTATTTTTACAAATATTGATGATTATGAAGGTGGTTATGATGATGAAAACGAAATCATTGAATACAATAGCGGATATGCAGGTTGGGGACAAAGCAATGATAATGTAACTATTAATGTATATAGTAATAATTGGGGTTGGAATTATTGGGGTTGGAATAATTGGAGATGGAATAGACCTTACGGATTTTATAATGGTTGGGGCTGGAATAATTGGGGCTGGAACTATGGTGTAGGTTTTTATGATCCTTTCTGGTGTCCTCCATATTATGGTGGTATTTATGCAGGTAATTTTTATAATCCTTATTATGGATATAACAATTACGGTTATTATGGTAATAATCGCTACTATAATAGAAATGTAGCTTATAATTCTGGTAGACGCGGTAGTATAACTTCTTCAAATGTCAATAGAAGTACTTCTAGAAGAAGCAATGTCATTAATTCGTCTAATTCTAGCAATACAAGGTTTAATTCACCTAGAAGAACATCAAATTCTTCTATAAACTCTACTAATTCTAATACAAGAACTAGGAGTAATAATACTAGAGTGAGATCAAATAACAATTCAGTTAGCCCTTCAAATTCAGGAACTAGAAGCAATAATACTAGAGTTAGTACTCCTAGAAGGAGCTCTTCTAATTCATCTTCTGTTCGAAGCTCATCTAGTACAAGATCTTCTTCACCTAGTGTAAGAAGCTCATCTGGTAGTTCAAGATCATCTTCTGGTGGAAGCAGCAGAAGTTCAGGAGGATCTTCAAGAAGAGGAAATAATTAAGATTGCTATATCTTTCAAAAACAAAAAAAATACATATGAAAAAGTTAAGTTTACTAGTCATAGGTGTACTATCTATGTCTAATTTAGTGGCACAAGATATTTCAGATGCCGTAAGATATTCTTTAGATGAAATACAAGGTTCTGCCAGATTTAGAAGTATGAGTGGCGCCTTCGGTGCTCTTGGTGGAGATATGTCTGCTGTAAGTATTAACCCAGCGGGTTCTTCTATTTTTAATGAAAGTCATGCTTCTATATCATTATCAAACTTTAATGTAAATAATGATGTTAATTATTTTAATGGATTTAGTTCGTCATCAAATTCCAATATAGATTTAAATCAAACTGGTGCTGCATTCGTTTTCAGAAATACAAATCAAAACTCACCTTGGAGAAAATTTGTTATTAGTGTTGCATACGATAAAGTATCTGATTTTGATAACGATTGGTTTGCATCTGGAACAAATACAAATTCAATAGATAGTTATTTTTTAGCTTATGCTCAAGGGTTACGATTAGATGAAATTTCTGCTTTACCAGGAGAAAGCTTATCAGATGCTTATTCAGAAATTGGTTCGTTTTATGGGTTTGGAAATCAACAAGCATTTTTAGGCTATGAGTCTTATATTTTAGAACCAGACAGTGATACTGATGATAATACTACCTATTTTTCGAGTATAGCTCCTGGAAATTTTGATCAAGAATACTCATATGCAGCTAGAGGTTATAATGGAAAATTTGCGTTTAATATATCGTCTCAGTTTAAAGACAACTTATATATTGGTTTAAACCTTAATTCACACTTTATAAATTACGAAAAATCTACATTTCTAAAAGAGACAAATTCAAATGCTGGAAGTATTGTAAACGAAGTAAGATTTCAAAACAATCTTGCAACAACTGGTTCTGGATTTTCATTTCAGCTTGGTGCAATAGCTAAACTTAGCGAAGAGTTTAGAGCTGGATTAACATACAACTCTCCTACTTGGTACACTATTGCCGAAGAAACAACACAGTATTTAGCTACTGTTAGAGATGATGCTGGAACAAATGTAACTCAAATTATAGACCCTTTTGTTGTTAATATTTTTCCTGAGTATAAATTACAAACTCCTGGAAAATTAACTGGAAGTTTAGCCTATGTTTTTGGCGAACAAGGTTTAATAAGTTTTGACTATTCTCGTAAAGATTATGGAAGCACTAAATTTAAACCAACTTCTGATCCATATTTTGCATCACAGAATAATTTTATGAGTGATAATCTAAAGATTGCTTCAACTTATAGACTTGGTGGCGAATATCGATACAAACAATTAAGTTTTAGAGGTGGATACCGTATGGAAGAGAGCCCTTATAAAAACGATTCTTTTTATGGTGACTTAAAAGGCTTTTCTTTAGGTTTAGGTTATAACTTTGGAAACACTAAATTAGATTTAGCTTTTGATCAATCTGACAGAAATGTAAATAACCAATTATATAGTGTTGGACTTACTGATGCCGCTTCAATTGATACAAAAAACACCAATGTTACTTTATCACTTGCTTTTACTCTATAAAAAAAAAGATATAATTAAGAAAGGCACATCTTGTTAGATGTGCCTTTTTGTATATAATAAACACACTTAAAAAGTATATATATAGCATCTAATAAAAAAGTGCTGAGTTTATCAGCACTTTTTTATTCATTCAACTTAAATACCTTTTATCTTTTCAGGGTAAAATGGGCTTTAAATTGTTTACGTTCTCCTGTGTTAGGTTCATCATATTCTACAGTAAACCAGTAATCACTTGTTGGTAATGGTTCTCCATTATAAGTTCCATTCCAACCTTGTCCTGATGGACTGATTTGTTTTAATAGTTTACCATATCTGTCAAATATATAAATTTTTGCGTTTGGTTGGTCT